>Ga0102591_1001497_pt1 | contig 31730 bp, 28 predicted proteins | sample AraplaCol_mCL_r2_2_FD_76860 | JGI IMG/M metagenome (GOLD analysis project Ga0102591, IMG submission 76860) | Arabidopsis root microbial communities from North Carolina, USA - plate scrape MF_Col_mCL_r2 (SPADES assembly) (version 2) | ecosystem: Host-associated > Plants > Roots > Endosphere...
CCTACATCATCTTTGGGGAGCGTTTGCGCGGTTTCAAGCGCGACGCCAACAGCGCCGCCGATGGATTCTTCGCCGGCTGCCGACGTTCACATGGCCGCTATCGCCCTCATTTCTCGACGGGCAATGTTGCCTTCGATGATTGGCGCAAGGCCGAGCTCGACCGGCTGGAAGAAGAGCGTCGCAAGCTTGATGAAATGCGCGAGGATTTCGACTCTTACATGCGCGAACTACGCCGCGCCAAGGACCAGGAAGAGTTTGACCGCTTCATGCGCGACCGCAAGAACGGCAAGCGCGACGACAATGGTCCGGTAGCAGAATACCAGACTCCGTAATTCCCAGGACCGTTCAGCACCGAAACTTGAACCGGCATCATCGATGCCGGCTTTTCTTTGCCAAGAATTCCAGCGAATCATATAGAAAATGCCCATGTTCCCGCTCCTTGCAAAGCCACGCCGCAGCGTTCGAAAACCGGCTCCGCCGGAAACGCGAACGCTTGACGTCGCCGGACGCCTGATGCCGCTGACGATCAAGCAGCACGAGCGGGCAACCCGCATTACCTTGCGGATCGAGCCTGGTGGTCGGGGCCTGAAGATGACGATCCCGAGCGGATTGGCACAGCGCGAGGTAAATGCCTTCCTCGACCGCCATCAGGGCTGGCTCTTGACCAAGCTTGCCAAATTCACGCCCGACAGTGGTCTTCGTGATGGCGGCACCATTCTCTTTCGGGGCGTATCCCATCGCGTTCACCACACCGGCAGCCTGCGCGGCCTGACAGAAGCCGTCGTCGTTGATGGCAAACCCGTGCTCAAGGTCAGCGGCATGCCCGAACATCTCGGACGCCGGATTGCCACGTTTCTGAAGAAGGAAGCGCGAGCCGATCTCGAGAGGCTGGCAACGTTCCACGCCCGCTCGATCAATGCCCCCATCAGGTCTATCGCCATGAAGGACACCCGCAGTCGGTGGGGTTCCTGCTCCTCGGAGGGAAATCTGAGCTTTTCCTGGCGCATCGTCATGGCGCCGCCGTCTGTGGTAGACTACCTGGCGGCCCATGAAGTCGCTCATCTCAAGGAGATGAACCACGGGCCACGCTTCTGGACGCTCTGCAAGAAGCTCTGCCCCCAGATGGAAGAGGCGAAGCTCTGGCTGAAGCGGCACGGCAGTCAACTGCACGCCATCGATTTCGACTGAGCGACGCCTCGCAAAAATCAGCTTTTGTCGTGATTTGGCTCGACTCCAAGCGCTTTTCGTGTCACTTCGCTGCCATGAAACCGGATATCAAAATCTGCGGACTGAAGACGCCTGAAGCGATCGATCGCGCCCTCGCGCGCGGTGCCACACATATCGGCTTCATCTTCTTCGAAAAGAGTCCCCGCTACATCGAGCCTGATATCGCCGGCAAGCTAGCGGAGCCGGCCCGCGGCAAGGCCAAGATCGTTGCGGTCGTGGTCAATCCGAGCAACGACGATCTTGATGAAATCGTGGCGCTGCTTCGGCCCGATATCCTGCAGCTGCATGGCGACGAGAGCCCGGAGCGCGTTTTGACGATAAAGGCGGTCTACGGTCTGCCGGTCATGAAGGCCTTTTCGGTGCGGACCGCTGATGATTTGAAGCGGGTGGAGGCCTATGTCGGCATTGCCGATCGCTTCCTCTTCGACGCAAAGCCGCCAAAAGGGTCGGATTTGCCGGGTGGCAACGGGGTGTCCTTCGATTGGAGCCTGCTTACCTGGCTTGACGGCAGCGTGGATTACATGCTTTCCGGTGGCCTGAACAAGGGCAATATTGCCGAGGCGCTCGGCATCACCAAGGCGCCGGGGATCGACGTATCTTCGGGGGTCGAAAGCGCGCCCGGCGTCAAGAACGTCGCAATGATCGATGAGTTTTTCGATGCGGTCCAAACGGCTTGTCAGCCCGAAACGACCTCAGGGAGTTGAGAGTGAACCAGACGCCAAAACCGAATTCCTTCCGTTCCGGCCCTGATGAAGACGGCCGTTTCGGCATCTACGGCGGCCGTTTCGTCGCCGAAACGCTGATGCCTTTGATCCTCGACCTGCAGGACGAGTGGAACAAGGCAAAGGACGATCCGGAATTTCAGGCGGAGCTGAAGCAGCTTGGCACCCACTATATCGGTCGCCCAAGCCCGCTCTATTTCGCCGAGCGTCTGACGGCGGAACTCGGTGGCGCGAAGATCTATTTCAAGCGCGAAGAGCTGAACCACACCGGTTCGCACAAGATCAACAACTGCATCGGCCAGATCCTGCTCGCCAAGCGCATGGGCAAGACCCGTATCATCGCGGAAACTGGTGCCGGCCAGCATGGCGTTGCCTCGGCAACGGTTGCCGCCCGCTTCGGTCTCCCCTGTGTCGTTTACATGGGCGCAACCGACGTCGAGCGTCAGGCGCCGAACGTGTTTCGCATGAAGCTGCTTGGCGCCGAGGTAAAGCCGGTGACCGCCGGTCACGGCACGCTCAAGGACGCCATGAACGAGGCATTGCGCGACTGGGTCACGAACGTCGACGACACCTATTACCTGATCGGCACGGCCGCGGGTCCGCATCCCTATCCGGAAATGGTTCGCGACTTCCAGGCCGTCATTGGCACCGAGGCCCGTGAGCAGATTTTGGAAGCCGAAGGTCGGCTGCCGGATCTCGTCATCGCAGCCGTCGGCGGCGGTTCGAACGCGATCGGCATCTTCCATCCGTTCCTTGATGACGAGAGCGTCAAGATGGTTGGCGTCGAAGCCGGCGGCAAGGGCCTCAATGGTGACGAGCACTGCGCCTCGATCACGGCGGGTTCGCCCGGCGTTCTCCACGGCAACCGGACCTACCTTCTGCAGGATGGCGACGGCCAGATCAAGGAAGGCCATTCGATTTCCGCTGGTCTTGACTATCCCGGCATCGGCCCCGAGCATTCCTACCTCAACGACATCGGTCGCGTCGAATATGTGCCGATCATGGACCATGAGGCGCTCGAAGCCTTTCAGACGCTGACCCGCCTCGAAGGCATCATTCCGGCGCTGGAGCCGTCGCACGCGCTGGCCGAAGTCATCAAGCGCGCGCCGAAGATGGGCAAGGACGAGATCATTCTGATGAATCTCTCCGGCCGCGGCGACAAGGACATCTTCACTGTCGGCAAGATTCTGGGAATGGGTGAGTAAGCATGACCGCACGTATGGACAAACGCTTCGCCGATCTTAAGGCGGAAGGCCGGCCGGCACTCGTCACCTATTTCATGGGAGGCGACCCCGACTACGAAACCTCGCTCGGCATCATGAAGGCTCTGCCGGAAGCGGGTTCCGATGTTATTGAACTCGGCATGCCGTTCTCCGATCCGATGGCCGATGGTCCGGCGATCCAGATGGCTGGCCAGCGCGCTCTGAAGGGCGGCCAGACGCTGAAGAAGACGCTGCAGCTTGCCAGCGATTTCCGCAAGACGGACGATGCGACGCCGATCGTAATGATGGGCTATTACAACCCGATCTATGTCTACGGCGTGGAGAAGTTCCTCGACGACGCGCTGGCAGCCGGCATCGATGGCCTCATCGTCGTCGACCTTCCACCCGAGATGGATGACGAACTCTGCATCCCTGCGATCAAGAAGGGGATCAACTTCATTCGCCTGGCGACGCCGACGACCGACGAAAAGCGCCTGCCGACCGTTCTTCGGAACACGTCCGGCTTCGTCTATTATGTTTCGATGACTGGTATCACTGGCTCTGCTCTGCCGGATCCGTCTCTGGTCTCGGGCGCCGTCAAGCGCATCAAGCAGCACACCAACCTGCCTGTTTGCGTCGGCTTCGGCGTCAAGACCGCCGACCATGCAAAGGTCATTGGCAGCTCGGCCGATGGCGTGGTTGTCGGCACAGCAATTGTCAATCAGGTGGCAACGAGCCTCACCAAGGATGGGAAGGCGACAGCCGATACCGTCCAGGCCGTCGCCACCCTCGTTCGTGGACTGTCAACGGGTACACGTTCGGCGCGCCTTGTTGCTGCCGAATAATTTCCCCACATTGGCAAGAGTCAATCAGGAGTTTTCGACTTGAACTGGATCACCAACTACGTCCGCCCCCGCATCAATTCCATGCTGGGCCGCCGCGAAGTGCCGGAGAACCTCTGGATCAAGTGCCCGGAAACGGGTGAGATGGTCTTCCATAAGGATCTGGAAGACAACAAGTGGGTCATTCCGGCCTCCGGTTATCACATGAAGATGCCGGCAAAGGCTCGCCTTGCCGACCTTTTCGACGATGGCGTCTATGAGGCTCTGCCGCAGCCAAAGGTCGCCCAGGATCCGCTGAAATTTCGTGATTCCAAGAAATACACGGACCGTCTGAAGGACAGCCGCATCAAGACCGAGCAGGAAGACACCATTCTCGCTGGCGTCGGCAAGATGCGCGGCCTGAAGATCGTCGCGGTCGTTCATGAGTTCAACTTCATGGGCGGTTCGCTCGGCATTGCCGCGGGCGAGGCGATCGTCAAGGCGTTCGAACGCGCCATTGCGGAGAAGTGCCCGCTGGTCATGTTCCCGGCATCTGGTGGTGCCCGCATGCAGGAAGGTATCCTGTCGCTGATGCAGCTGCCACGGACGACCGTGGCGGTAGACATGCTGAAGGAAGCAGGACTGCCTTACATCGTCGTGCTGACCAATCCGACCACTGGCGGTGTTACCGCGTCCTACGCGATGCTCGGTGACCTGCATCTGGCCGAACCCGGGGCTGAAATCTGCTTCGCCGGGAAGCGCGTTATCGAGCAGACGATCCGCGAGAAGCTTCCGGAAGGCTTCCAGACCTCCGAGTATCTGCTGGAACACGGCATGGTGGACATGGTGGTCAAGCGCCACGATATTCCGGATACGCTCGCGCGCGTCTTGAAGATCCTGACGAAGAAGCCGGTTGCGAACCTATCCAAGGAAAACAGCGGGACGCTTGCTATCGCTGCAAGCGCCTGACAGAACCCATCACAGGCGGGGTGAGCGATGATACCCAGGGGCCAAGCCGTAGTGAGTGAAGCAGCACAGGAAATCGACAAGCTCTTGGGCCTGCATCCCAAGGGCTTCGATCTATCCCTGGATCGCATTACCCGACTGCTTTCCGTCCTCGGGGATCCGCAGAAGAAATTGCCGCCCGTCATTCATGTGGCGGGCACGAACGGCAAGGGGTCCGTGACGGCGTTTTGCCGGGCTTTGCTGGAAGCCGGTGGCTACAGCGCGCATGTCCATACCTCTCCGCATCTCGTCAACTGGCACGAACGCTATCGGATCGGCGCCAAGGGCGGTCGCGGGCAACTGGTGGACGATGCGGTCTTCGCCGAGGCGGTGCGGCGCGTGGCGGACGCCAATGACGGGCAGAAGATCACCGTTTTCGAGATCCTCACCGCAGTCACTTTCATTCTGTTCTCAGAGCATCGGGCCGATGCCGCGATCATCGAGGTTGGTCTCGGCGGTCGTTTCGACGCGACGAACGTCATCTCCGACCCGGCCGTTTCGGTCATCATGCCGATTTCCTTGGATCATCAGCCTTACCTCGGCGATCGCGTCGAACTGATCGCGGCAGAAAAAGCCGGTATCATGAAGCGCGGGCACCCTGTTGTGATCGGCAAGCAGGAATATGATGCCGCGCTCGACGTGCTGATGTCTACCGCCGAACGGCTGAACTGCCCGACCGCAGTCTTCGGCCAGGACTACATGGCGCATGAGGAATATGGGCGTCTCGTCTATCAGGACGAGTTCGGTCTCGCCGACCTGCCATTGCCCCGCCTTCCCGGCCGCCACCAATATGCCAATGCCGCCGCTGCGATCCGCGCCGTCAAGGCCGCCGGCTTTGCGGTCACCGAAACGATGATGGAAAAGGCGCTGCTGTCGGTCGAGTGGCCGGGCCGTCTCCAGCGTCTGAACGACGGCAATCTGATGGCCAGTGCTCCGGCTAAAGCGGAGATCTGGGTCGATGGCGGCCACAACCCCGGCGCCGGCGAAGTTATCGCCGAGGCCATGGCGAATTTCGAGGAAAAGCAGCCGCGCCCGCTCTTCCTGATCATCGGCATGATCAACACCAAGGATCCGGTTGGCTACTTCAAGGCTTTCAAGGGATTGGCCGAGAAGGTCTATTGCGTGCCGATCCGCGGCAGCGACGCGATGATCGATCCGGTGATCCTTGCAAACGCCGCCTATGATGCCGGCCTCGTCGCGGAACCGATGTCGACGGTCAGCGATGCGTTGGAGGCGATCAAGGAGGGCGCCTTTGAACAGGACCACCCACCGCGCATCCTGATCGGCGGCTCTCTCTATCTCGTCGGCGATGTGCTTGCCGACAACGGGACGCCCCCGAAATGAAAAAAGCCCGGTCGAATGCCGGGCTTCTTCCTATCTGCTTATGGATAAATTAAGCGGCGCTCGAGATCCAGCTCGAAAGAGCGGTCTTCGGGGCAGCGCCAACTTTGATGTCAGCAACTTCGCCGGCCTTGAACATGGCGAGCGTCGGAATGGAACGGACGCCAAACTGGGCGGCGAGTTCCGGGTTTTCATCGATATTGAGCTTGGCGACCTTCACCTTGCCCTGAAACTCGACAGCGAGTTCTTCGAGGCTGGGGGCGATCATCTTGCACGGGCCGCACCATTCAGCCCAGAAATCGACGACGACGGGTTCTGCGGATTCCAGAACTTCCGACTGGAAGTTGTTGATATCGACTTTTACGGTAGCCATAGGCTGCTCCTTTACGGATTCCTGTTGAAACACATGTGAGCGTGCGGTGCGGGAATTTCAATGCCCGTATTTCACTTTGTCTCGAGTTGCGCAAGCGCCGACGCCAATGCATCCGGCGTCAGAATGTGAACCGAAGCATTTTCAGTGTAGACAAGGACGCAATCGACGCGCTTGCCGGGATAGAGCGGCGCCAGGATCTCGCGATAAATCGTAAGCTGCGCCTTGTGTGCAAATGGGATGGCCTCTGCCGTCTGCGGCGGGACGCGATTGGTCTTGTAGTCCAGCACGACGACGCGATCGTCGAAGACCGCCATTCTGTCCACACGGCCGGAAACGGCATAGTCCTGGCCGGCGATCGTCAGCGTCCCCATGACGGAGACCTCAGCCTGTGCATGAGTCGAGAAGACGGCTTCGAGGTCGGCTGCGCCCAATAGCTTCAGGACCGAGTCGACCAATTGCCGCCGCTCTGCTTCGGGCCAGAATGGCGCCGCACGCTTGGCGTATCGTGATGCTGCATCTGGCTGATCGCCGCGCGGCACATCCGGCAGCACCTGCAACATGCGGTGGAGGAGCCGCCCTTTTTGCAGCGAGCGATCCGGCTTTCCCGTTTCCGTGAAAAGCGGGGAGGCGACGAGGAGGTCATCGGCGCCATCGTCGATGATCGTTCCGACGCCGGATGGGCTGAGCGGGCGCGGCAATTGCCTGCGCGGTGGCAGTGGCCTGTCGAGGCCAAGCGGGACCGTCTGTTGTCTGGCGGTCTCCGCGCTGCGTTCAAGGCGCTCGAACCTTCTCTCTATCCGTGGTACGCGCCATTCGATGCCAGCCCATGTCCCGTCAGGCCCAGAAAATGTCGCAGCAGATACATGCGGATGGCTGTCGGTCATCGCAGCGGAAATCATGGCATGCCAGGTATCGGTGTTGGGACGAATGCCCCTGTAGCCGCAAACGGTAAGGCGATCGGCGGCCCGGGTCATCGCAACATAGAGCAGCCGGCGATATTCCTGTTCCGCCAGCGATTGGATGCGCGTCGCGTCGGCCTGGGTCAGCGAGTTGCTGAGATCGCCGATCGGAACCCATGCCGGCATGGGCGGCTCGCCGCTCCCCTGTTCAAGCAGCCGCAGCTTCGGCATGTGCGAATGGGTGAAGGCCTTCGAGCCGCCGTCGACGAGGAACACGATCGGTGCCTCTAAGCCCTTTGAGGCGTGGACTGTCATGATCCGGACTTCATTCCGGCCTTTGTCCTGCTCACGCTTCACCTCCGGTGCTTCGATTTCAAGCGTCGAAATGAAGGATTGCAGGCCGGGCAGGCCCGAGCTTTCGTGATCAAGCGCGAATGTCAGGAATTCATCGAGAATATCGCTGACCTCGGTTCCGAGCCGGGCAAGGAATTGTCGTCGGCCGCCGTGGCATCCGAGAACACGAGCATAGAAATCGTGAACCGACAGCGTCTCGGATTCGTCCAGGAAGAGCCTGAGGCGAGAGACGGCTGTTTCAAAGCGCGCATTTCCATCAGCGGCGAACTTCTGCACGTGAGCCCAGGCACTCTCGCCCTCCGTACGCAGGGCGGCAATTGCGAAGACGTCGTCTTCGCTCAGATCGAGAAGCGGGCTCTTCATCAGCGCTGCCAAGGAGAGGTCGTCCTCGGGCAACAGTAGAAAGCGGCCGAGCGCCACGAGGTCCTGCACGGCAATGTGGCTCGTCAGGCGCAGGCGGTCGGCGCCTGCAACCGGTATGTCGCCGCGTCGCTTCAAGGCGCGTGTCAGCGCGTTGACGAAGGCGTCGCGCTTGCGCACGAGGACGAGGATATCGCCGGCCTCGATCAGTCGCTCCTTGCCCTTCTCGACGATCGTTTCCTTGCCCACCAGATTGCCGATCGCATGAGCAATGCGACGGGCGAGAACGGATGCTGGGGCGCTCTCCGGCGTGGCGTCAAAGGGTGCGGTCCAATCTTCTTCCTTGATCGTCGCTTCAGGCGCGACCATCTCCCAGAGATCGACTGCGCCCGGGTGGCCTATGCGGTTAGAACGGTGCACCACCGGCTCGCCTGCCGCACTTAACCCGCGGGCATTTTCAGCCGGTGTGAAGATGTGGTCCACTGCGGCAAGGACATCCGAGGTCGATCGGAATGAGAGCGGCAGCCGCACCGTTGAGAAGGCGTGCCCGCTCTGCGAGACTCGCCGACGCGTCCGCTGGCTTTCTTCTGAAAAGCGTTCGGGCCGAGCGCCCTGGAAAGAATAGATCGATTGCTTTTCGTCGCCGACGGCAAAAAGGGTACGCACCACATTGCGGGCGCTCTCGCCGGAAAAGAAATCCTCGGCCAGCGACTGGATCACGCTCCACTGGATTGGACTTGTATCCTGTGCCTCGTCGACAAGGATATGGTCGATCCCTTGGTCGAGCTTGTAGTGGATCCAGGGGCCAACGTCGCTTTTGTGCAAGAGTTCGGAAGTCCGCGTTATCAGATCCTCGAAATCGAGTTGGCTGCGCTGCTTCTTGAGGTCGTCGTAGTCTTTGTTGAGGCGGTCGGCGAGGATCAGCGCTGCGCGTGTTGCCTCGTACATGCGGGCCGTTTTCAACCGATCCCGACACAATACCACGTGCGCTCGGGCCGTTGCCACGGCATCGATGAGCTCCGGTGCTTCAGTCAGCATGGCCTTCACGAAAAACTGCGAATCCGCCTTTGGTTCAGCCTTTACGGTAAGGAAGATTTTCTCCAGCACCGACGCCCGGCGCGCGGGGTCTCGTTCGCGCGCTGCCGACCGCAAGCCGGCTGCGATATCGTGCGCCTTTGCCCCGCCTTTCTGATCCGCAAGGTCTAGGTACCGGTCGAGCACCCCGCCGCGCAGACCAGGAAGCGGCCAATACGACTCGGCGATCCCGGTCGCAGTATCGTCTTCAGAGAGGTGAAGCTTCGTGCGCAGTACCGCATCGAGGCCACCCTTCCGCTCCGCATCCTGCGTGAAAGTGCGGATCGCAGTGCGGTTCGCGATGATTTCTTCAAGAAGGTTTTCGAGGCCTGACTCATCGCCGAGATTGAGCACGTAAGCAAAGGCGTCCGCGAGCGCCGGATCGTCCTCCGGTGTAGTGGCCGTAAGCAGCGATCGCCGTGCATCCGAAAGAAGCGTCGCGGCAGCCCGATCGTCGAGCACGGAAAAGTGGCCGGCGACGTTAGCTTCTAACGGAAACTGGTGCAGCAAAGCTTCGCAAAACGCGTGAATGGTCTGGATCTTCAGCCCGCCCGGCGTTTCCAGTGCTTTTGCAAAGAGGCGCCTCGCCTCCGCAAGCTTCACCCTATCCGGCGCCTTGCCTTCGATCCGCGTGATGCGTTCTTCAAGTTCCGTGTCCGGCAGAACCGCCCACTCGGCAAGCCGCTCGAAAACGCGGTTCGACATTTCGGAGGCTGCCGCCTTCGTATAGGTCAGGCAGAGGATTGCTGACGGACGTGCTCCGGCCAGCAGGAGCCGGATAACACGCTGCGTCAGGACGTGCGTTTTTCCGGAGCCGGCATTGGCGGAAACCCAGGCTGAGCGTTGCGGATCGGATGCGATCGATTGCTGGATGGTCGTCCAACTCGTCCAGGCAACGGGATCATCGCCCTCAGGCAGCGTTGTGTCGTCATTCATCGCCGGTTTCCTCGTCGCTCTCTGCGGCAGACCATTCGGAAACGCGCGCCAGATGATCGTAATCACCACCGAAATCGAACTGCTGTGCCGGCACAAGCCGCGAGGTGAAGCCCTTTTCGCCTGACTGCAGGAGCGAGACGAACTTTATGAGTTGGTCGATCGAGTCGGTGGCCAGGTCCATGGCCGACTTTGCCTTGTCGGTTCTGGTCGAAGTCTCGTTGTTGACGGTGTCGACCTTAAAGCGATTGCCCGGCCGCAGGCGCACGTAGAGTAGATCTTGTGGAACAAGACTGCCAGCATCTCGGAAGGCGCCGGCGTGAAGCGCGGCGGCCTCCAGTGCCAGCTGGGGATCAAGAAGCGCGCGTGCCTGAGGGGCGGAGGGATTGTATCCGGTCTTGTAGTCGATGATGTCGGCGGTACCGCTGCCGGTGATGTCGATCCGGTCGGCGACGCCGCTCAGGCGGACATTGATCGCCTCCAACTCCACCCCGCCACGCACCTCGGTCAATGTTCTTCGAATGCCTGGCTGTCGCTGCGCCTCCCACTCGAGAAACGCGCGGGCAACTTCACGGAAACGCGGGCGCCAGACTGCATCGATATGTGCAGGAAGTTGCTCCGTATCGAAGAGTTCGTTCAGAATGCTCTCCATCGCCGTTTCAGCTGCCGGCGTTCCGGCAACGTGACCTTCACGGACGAAGCGGTCGATGATCTTGTGATAGAGCGTTCCTCGCTCCGCGGCGCCAGGGTCTCGATTGAACGGTGCTACCGGGTCAAGGCGCAGAACGCGGCGTGCATAGATTGCATAGGGGTCGCGACGAAGGCGCCCGACCTCGCTGAAAGAGTAGGACTTAGGCTGAATCTCCAGCGGCGGTATTGGACTTGGACGTTGCGCGGGCGCTTGGCTGTCGCCTTGGTCGATGAGGTTCGCCCAATGCACAAAATTGTCTCCGCGGGCCTTGAGCTGTGCCTCGAACTCGTGCCCGCCGAATGCGAGCAGCCGCTGCAACCAGCGCGACGCGACGGTTGGCGTCGAACCTTGTCGAAGGGCTCGCGAATAGATGAGATGGCGCGTGCCATTGGCCATTTCGAAATCGTGCGACAGCTGGCCGATGCGCCGTTCTGGAGGTTCCAGCCCGATCTCGGTCTTCATTGTCCGAGAAACGAAGGGGTTATTGGATGTTTGACCCGGCCATGAGCCTTCGTTCAGGCCGCCCAGGATCAATGTGTCTACGTTCTGCAGGCGCGCTTCTAGCGTGCCGAAGATGAAAATTCTCGGATGGCTTAGCGCCCGTGGCTTTACAGCCTGGCCAGCCAATAGCGCAGTGACGATGTCGATCCACTGCGGGCCATCCGCGTCGATCTGCCCTTCGGTTTCGATCACTTCGCCGAGCATCGACGCCAGGGTGTCGCCCGCTTCGCCGGACCAGAGACCAGCAAGATCGCCGCGCGCGTCGCGGGTTACCGCCTCCAATACGCGCCCGGTTCGCTCCCCCCAATCGGCGAGCCCAAAGCTGGCCGTTAGCCCCGGCTCTTCGGGAAGGCGCCGAACAAGCGCCGACGCTAGCGGTTCGGTCGCTTCGGCAACCCGTCGGGCAAGAGCACGCGCGTGGTCAATCGCATCGGCGGGAAGGGATTTTCGCCACTGCGGCGCGTGACGATCCAACGCCTGCTCAGACAGCTGCTGCTCAAGAAGCGGTTCCAACGCTGAGATGTCGACGTCGGCCACACCACCACGCAGTGCCAGCAGCTCCAGAGCTGCTACCGCTGCCACGTGCACGCCACGCTCCAGCCCAAAATGCGCCAGGGGATGCTTCAGCAATCCGACGATAGCGACGGGATCGCCAGGGCGAAGGGTTGCTTCCAGCAGCAGTTGCAACAGCGTTCCCTGTGGGGTGGCGGAAAGCGGCGTGCCTGCGGAATCGTCCGCAACGATGCCGAAACGCGATAGTTCCGTCGTCACGCGGCGGGCTAGGTTTCGATCCGGTGTGATCAATGCCGCCCGGCTCTCGCCGTCATTGCCGGGCGCGCGCTCGAGCGCCAAGCGGAGGGCGATTGCAATTGCAGTGGCTTCCTCGCGCTCATTGCCCGCCTCGATCAGCGAGACATCTGCAAATGCCGCTGAGATCGTAGCGTCGGATAGTTTCGCCTTCCATGTGCCCCAGTCGCTGGTTGCTTCGGCAGGGGAGAGCGCATGTGAGAGGATTTCGCTACGCTGTCGCAATTCCTCGGGCGGCGCGGCAAGCTGCACCACATCCTGCCGCGTCAATTTCAGTCGCTTTAGCAACTGCGCGAGGCCGTATTGCGAGTGGCTGCGGCTCGCCGGGTCGGCGGGCTGATCTATCCGAATGTCGGGCGCCACCATTCGCCAATGCTCATCCGGCATGCCGAGGTCGAGCCCCGGCAGAACGATGACGCCTTCCGGAAGGTTGGCGACCGCTGCGATAAGGTCGGCCGTCGCCGGCACAGAGCCTGTCGATCCTGCAATGATGATGGGTCCCATCGGCCGGGCTGTCGCCAGGCGATTTGCTTCGGCACGAAGAATTGCGTTGCGGTGTTTTGCGGGCGATGATTTGCCGAGCTCATTCAGCCGCTCCGGCCAGAAGGCGCTGGCAATCTGCAGGAACTCGGCCGTCAGTTGCCACCAAAGCGCATAGTCTTTCGCATTCAGGCGAGACAGTTCGTTCCAATCCCGATCCTCGGTCTCGATGGCGTCGATCAATTCCGCAAGATTGCGCGCAAGCCAAATGGCGTCGGCGGGGCTTGCGGGCGCGACGAGCGGCGAATCGGAATGGATGCTGCGCACAATCTCCGGCAGCTTGTTTCGCCAGGCGAGGATAAGGCGCGCGAGTTCCAGCAGGCGGGCGGTGTTGGATAACGGCTGAGCAAGATCCAGGGTCGCGGGCAGGGCTTCGTCGAAATAGCCGCTATCGTCGTCGGTCTCGCCGAGCGGTCGGATAACCGGGAGGATTGCGGATCGTCCGCCGAGGAGATCGACGAACTCCGAGCGGAGCACGCGTGCTGCGCGCCTCGTTGGCAGATAGATCGTGGTTTTCGAAAGCGATAGGGGATCGCCGGGATCATACCGGAAATGCGGTGTCAGTCGGCCGTCACAAAGGCTTTCGGCAAGGCTCTTCAGGAAGGGAAGCCCTGCGGGGATGCTCAAGACCCTCGGCCGGTGATGCTCGGCCATCCGTCATGCAAACGTCCGGTATCGCCGGATCGTTTCCTCCGCTTCACCAATCGCTTCCGGCGTGCCGACAGTAAGCCAGTGTCCTTCGAGTACGGTACCGTAGAGCCGGCCGCGAGCTATCGCCTTGTCAAAATAGAGATTGAGGTTGAATGGATCGGCTGGCGCGTCATCGAGAAACGACGTGTCCATTGCAATGGCGCCGGCATAGACAATTGGGCAGGGACCCGAGTCGAAGAAACGCGTCAACCGGCCATCCCGCGCCATGTTGAAGTCGTTCTTTCCGTTGTGCCCGGTCGTGTCTTCCAGTTTCACGCAAAGCATAGCCATGTCCATCTCTTCCGGTCGGAAGAATCCGGCTAAGCGTGTCAGGTTGCTGGGAACGCCGCGGCGTTCTCCGATCCAGAAGAGGTCGGCATTCGTGACAAAAACCTTGCCAGGATTAAGCAGCTTCAAGCCCTTCGCAAGGCCGCCGCCGTTGTTCAACAGCTTCTCGCGTTCGTCGGAGATGATGATCTCGAGGTCTTTGTATGAAGCCAGGTGCGCCAGCATCTGATCGGCGTGGTGATGAATATTGACCACGACCCTTTCGACACCGGCTTCCGCAAGCGAATCGAGCGCGTAATCGATCATCGCCTTGCCGTCGATCTTCACGAGCGGCTTCGGGATGGTGTCGGTGATCGGCCGCATGCGGGTTCCAAGACCTGCAGCGAGAACCATGGCTTGCTTGATGCTCATCTGATCCGAGAAATTATGATTCGCTTGGTACTATTCCAGCCCTTACGCACCAGTCGCGCAAGGGGGCAAGCGTTTCATGTTCCAGCGCAACGGAAAGATAGGACAGGGTGCGCGGCATATGCCTCATATAGCCAGGTTTTCCGTCTCGTTGCATCAAGCGAACCCAGAGGCCGGCAAGCTTGCAATTGCGTTGTGCAGACATGATTGCCCAACTCTTTAGGAAACGAGCCTCATCGAAGCCACCCTCTGTTCTGCGCAGAGATAGATAGTCGTCCATCAATTGCCGGAACAGATCGGGCGGGACCGTGACGCGCGCATCCTGCACGATTGAAGCGAGATCGTAGGCTGTGGGGCCGATCATCGCGTCCTGGAAATCAATCAGTCCGACGCGCGCTATCCCACGCTCGTTGTCGCGCCAGATAATGTTCGGCGAGTGGAAATCGCGGAGGAGAAGGCTTTTTTCGGAGGCTTCAAGTTCGTCGATCAGCCTGTCCCAGATCGCGAGGTATTCATCGCGCTCGGCGCCACTGGCCGCGGTACGGCCACGCTTCCAGGGCAAATGCCAATCGAGAACGAGACGTACCTCCATCTTCATCGCCGTCCGATCGAAGTCGGGGATGTGGTGGACGTGGCTGTCGGTGACGCGAATGTCCTGCGGGATCGTCAGCGAGTGCAGATGCGCCAGGCAGGCAACGCTCGCCCGGTAGCGGTCGGCGATGGGCTGACCTTGCAAATCCAGGACGCCGTCGGTGCCAAGGTCCTCCAGAAGCAGGATGCCTTGGTCGTAGTCGACCTGGTAGATCTCCGGTGCAGCAAAACCCTCCTGTCGGAGCACATTGGCAATGGCAACGAAAGGATAGGCATTCTCGGCGATATGCGCGACCTTCGGATATGGCTTGCCATCCAGGACCGGCGGCCCTTCCGGCAAAGGTGGCCAATCCATCAGCACGCGTCGATTCCCATCACCGGCATAGACTGCCTCGTAGGCTCGAAGCGAGGCATCGCCTGTCAGAAAACGACGCTTCGCATTGGTGTATCCCGCTGTATCGATGAAATCACGTATGGCCAGGACGCGTCGTATCCGGGCAGCCTGTTTTTCCGGGGCTGCAATGGTCACCCTTCGACCCAGGCCCTCGTGCTCCAGCTTGAGCGCAATGCGGTCTGCCGGCAGCTCGTCGCTTGCCATCTCAGGCCACTCGACGAGGCAGATGCCGTCCTGGAGTGCTTCGTCGAAGCCGAGTTCGGTGAGTTCGGCCGGATCGCCGAGACGGTACAGGTCGAAATGCGCGACCGGTATGCGCAGGTCGTAGGCTTGCACCAGGGTGAAGGTGGGGCTTGGCACGTCGAGTTCGTCATCATCCGCCATCGCACGCAGGAATGCGCGCGCGAGCGACGATTTCCCGGCCCCGAGGTCGCCCGAAAGGGCAAGGCAGTCGCCGCGTTTCAGCGCCAACGCCAGGTCCTCTCCAAAGCGGATTGTTTCCGCCTCATCCTTCAGGAAGAGAGAAATGACAGGAGTGCCCGACATCATTCGGCTGCGACGGACGTCGGAAGATCGACCGAAGGAATCCGGCAGGTCACGATCGTGCCCTTGCCCGGCTGGCTGTCAATGGTGACCGTCCCATGGTGAAGGCTGACAAAGCTGTCGACGATCGACAGCCCAAGTCCCGCGCCGCCCCTCTTGCCGCTCTTAGCGCCGGTCGCGAATCGATCAAACACATTGGCGATCATATCCTGCGAAATACCAGGACCGCGATCGCTGACGGAGAAGACGAAATCCATCCCTTCACGCCGGCATTCGAGCGAGATTGACGAACCTTCCGGAGAGAAATTGGCTGCGTTGGAGAGCAGCTTGACGAGGATCTGCTTCAGTCTTTGCGGGTCAGCGACGATCGAGCCCAGATGCGCCGGAGCGGTAATCTCCAGCGTCACGCCGCTTTCCTGCAGCCTGTCGGCAATCTGCATCGATACGTCGTCGAGCAGGTCGCCAAGATCAATCGACGAGTAGCTCAGCCGCATGATTCCGGCATCGACCGTGGCAAGATCGAGGATGTCGTTGACCAGCGTCAGCAGCACCGAAGAAGAGGTCGAGATGTGATCGATATATTCAGCCTGCCGGTCGTTCAGCGGTCCGAGTCCCGGCGTGCGCAGCAGGTCGGTAAAGCCAATAATGTTGGTCAGCGGCGAGCGCAGCTCATACGAGACATGCTGGACGAAGTCGTTCTTAAGCTCGTCTGCCTTGCGCAGTGCTTCGTTCTTTTCCGTCAGGGCGCGCTCAGCACGGACGCTGTCGGTCATGTTGACGAAGGTCAGCATCGTCTGCGCATTCGGCAGCGGGATGACAGCATAGTCGAGCACGAGACCCGAGAACAGCTCGAGCGTTCCCTGGCTCGAGCGGCGCTCGTCGTCGAAGCTGGTGATCAGCTCAGCGAAGGTCCTCCATCCGTCCGGACGGTCATATGATTGAGAGCACGCCTCGCCAAGGGCGCGGATATGCGTGCCGGGCTTGGCCTCCGCTTCCGTGATTCCCCAGAGCGCACGGAAGGCGGGATTGGAAAGGCGCATGCGCCCATCAGGTCCAAAGACGGCAACGCCTTCCGAAAGGTGGTCAATCGTCTCGCCCTGCACCTTGAGAAGCGTGTTGTAGCGCGTCTCGAGGTCGACCTGCTCGGTGAGGTTTTCGAATACCCAGGTGGCACCGCCTTGCGGATGCGCTGTCGCGAATACGCGGAGCGTCTGGCCGTTCGGCAGGTGCCACAAATCCGATTGGGTATCGATCGCTCGATAGACAGAGAGCGCGGTTTCCTTCCAGGATTTCCAGTTCAGTTGGTCCGGCAGCTTCTTCGCGGCGCGCAGGCGCTCCAGCAATTCCGCATTGTCGGGCCGGCTCTCGAGGAAAGCGATATCAAGCTCCCAGAGCGAGACGAAGGCCTGATTGTAAAACTGCAGCCGTCGGTCGCCGTCGAAAATTGCAACGGGTGTTGCGAGATGGTCGAGTGTTTCGGCGTGGCTTTTCAGGGTCCGCTCAAGCTCGGCGCGAACAGTCTCGATGCCGGAAACGTCGACGGCAATGCCGGCGGAGCCGCTTGGGACCTTCACATCGACAACGTCGAAGAAGGTGCGGTTGCCGCGCACCACGGTCGAGATCTTGTCGTGGAATGGTGACTCGGCCGTCGCCGTGGCACGGATGCGCTCGCGGGCAACGGTGGTCAGGAACTCGCGGCCCTCGTTGACCGCCTGATCTGGCGTGGGCGCCTCGACCGCGTCGCCGTAAGCGTGATTGACCCAGGTCAGCCGACCTTCGGTGTCACGCTGCCATGCCGGAAGATCGATTGCGTCGAGCATGCTTTGAAACGCCGAGATCGAGGACAACAGTCTGTCCCGCTCGATCTTAAGCTCAGCAAGCTCGGCGCGAAGATTGTTCAGCGCTACAAAACGGACGAATGCGCGGCCCCCGGAAACCCGGCCTTGCGCTTCCAGGATCTCCTCCCGGTGAGTTTCAACGACCATGTCGAAGCTATGGGCTGCCCCGCGCAGACGGTCGATCGCGCGCTCGAGCTCAGATGCGGAGCGCGACTTCAGCCACAGGCCGAAGGCGAGGAATTCGTTGTCCTGCGGCGCGCCGGTTTCGGGAGGCAGCTGACCGATAAGCTCAGGGCGCTCGTTGCCATCCCAGATCACGATCCGGCGATTCTTGTCTGCAATCAGTGCCTGATATTGCGAGATGCGCTGCTGCGCATCGGAGAGTGCCGAGCGGATCTCCCGGCTTTCGCTTTCCATATTCCCACGCTGCCGCACGACCCAAAGGGTGGAAAGCAGCGCGGCGGAGATCACGCCGATGACGACGGAAAGGCCGACAACCTGCGACGAGGTGAAAAGATGCGCGGATGTGACAGCCTCGGCTTCGACCTGCGCGAGAACCGGCTGCGCAATCGATGTCATTGCAGTGCCGGCGGCGAAAATCCGCGCCACATGAGCCAATAGTCCCGGCTTCTCGGCGACGGCCCTTGAAGTGCCGGCAGGTTTCCGTTCGCCCGAACGGAGCGGGCAGGGGTCAGCGTGAACGCCATCCTCTGCCTGTTCGACCAGGCTGTGCATCATTTCCGACATGCGCGGTATGTCTCCGTCCCTTAATGTGCCGCCATCACGACAAGACATCCCATTTTCGAAGCAAACGGACACGTCCGTGGCCACGAATCGAGTGTTAAAACAATACTTCGGAAGGGAATCTGCGGGAAGATGTGTGCCAAAAAATAAGGGCGACGCATTTGTCAATGCGACGCCCTCTAGATGTTGTGGATATTGATCTCGTGATTAATATCGGTAGTGGTCGGCCTTGAATGGGCCCTGTGGCTTCACGCCGATGTAGGAGGCCTGTTCTTCCGAAAGCTGCGTCAGCTTCACGCCAAGCTTGTCGAGATGAAGGCGTGCAACCTTCTCATCGAGATGCTTCGGCAGGATGTAGACCTGGTTCTGGTACTGGCCGGGCTTGGTGAAAAGCTCGATCTGGGCCAGCGTCTGGTTGGTGAAGGACGCGGACATGACGAAGGACGGATGGCCGGTGGCGTTGCCGAGGTTGAGCAGGCGACCTTCAGACAGAAGGATGATGCGGTTGCCCTTCGGGAACTCGATGAGGTCGACCTGCGGCTTGATGTTGGTCCACTTGAGGTTACGCAGTGCCGCAACTTCGATTTCGTTGTCGAAGTGGCCGATGTTGCCGACGATTGCCATGTCCTTCATCTGACGCATGTGGTCGATGCGGATGACGTCCTTGTTGCCGGTCGTGGTGATGAAGATGTCTGCCGAAGACACCACGTCTTCGAGAGTGACGACTTCGAAACCGTCCATGGCAGCCTGCAGCGCGCAGATCGGATCCACTTCCGTGACCTTGACGCGGGCGCCAGCGCCCTGGAGCGAAGCAGCCGAGCCCTTGCCGACGTCGCCGTAGCCGCAGACGACGGCGACCTTGCCTGCCATCATCACGTCGGTGCCGCGGCGGATGCCATCGACCAGCGATTCCTTGCAGCCGTACTTGTTGTCGAACTTCGACTTGGTGACCGAGTCGTTGACGTTGATCGCCGGGAAGGGCAGGAGGCCCTTCTGGCTCAACTGATACAGACGGTTCACGCCGGTCGTGGTTTCTTCGGTTACGCCCTTGATCGCATCGCGCTGCTTGGTGAACCAGCCCGGCGAAGCGGCAAGACGCTTCTTGATCTGTGCGAAAAGGATTTCTTCTTCTTCGGAATGCGGCTTGGAGAGCACGTCCTCGCCGGCTTCGGCGCGGGCGCCGAGAAGGATGTACATGGTGGCGTCGCCGCCGTCATCGAGGATCATGTTGGAGAGGCCGCCATCGGCCCACTGGAAGATCTTGTCAGTGTAGACCCAGTAGTCTTCCAGCGACTCGCCCTTGATGGCGAAAACCGGAACGCCGGCAGCAGCGATTGCGGCTGCGGCATGATCCTGCGTCGAGAAGATGTTGCACGAAGCCCAGCGAACTTCGGCGCCGAGCGCGACCAACGTCTCGATGAGAACGGCCGTCTGGATCGTCATGTGCAGCGAGCCGGTGATGCGCGCGCCCTTCAGCGGCTTTGCTTCGCCGAATTCGGCGCGGCAGGCCATCAGGCCCGGCATCTCGGTTTCTGCGATCGTGATTTCCTTGCGGCCGAAGTCCGCGAGGCCGATGTCGGCGACGACATAATCTTTTTCAGTGCTCATTGGGTTCTCCAGGCTGAAAAGCGGCTCAAAATTCGAAGGCGCAAGCGTATGTGCGCCAGAAAGCATCCACGCGGCATGCGCGGCTAGGATGGCCGTTTAGCAGGCTTCTATGACGAAGGCAATAATGATATAAAGAAGTCTTTATATGTTTATATGAGCTGCAAGCGGCTCAAATTTCCTCGCCGAACCGGTTCTGGATCAGTTCGTCGAGAGCATCAAGCGCCTGTGCGGCCTGATTGCCGCTGGCGGAGACTAGGACGCTGGAACCGGGGCTCGCGGCCAGCATCATCAATCCCATGATCGATGTCCCGCCGACCGTCATTCCGTCTTTCGATACGGTGATCGCGGCATCGAAATTCTCGACCAGCTGTACGAACTTTGCCGAAGCGCGTGCGTGCAGTCCGCGCTTGTTGATGATCAGAATTTCTCGGGAGAGTGCCGTCATGGGCGCAATGTGCTCACTATTTGCCGCTGAGGACGCGGCTGGCGACGTTGATGTATTTCCGTCCGGCTTCGGACGCTTCGACAAGTGCCTTTTCCATATTGTTCTCGCCGCGTACCCCGGCAAGTTTGATCAGCATCGGCAGATTCATGCCAGCGATGACTTCGGTGTGGCCACTGCTCATGACGGATATTGCCAGGTTGGAGGGGGTGCCCCCGAACATGTCGGTGAGGATGACGACTCCGTGGCCGTCGTCGGCGCGTGACACTGCTTCCAGGATGTCTTGTCGCCTTTGATCCATGTCGTCTTCGGGACCGATACAGACCGTTTCGATGAATTTCTGAGGACCGACGACATGTTCGACCGCATGACGAAACTCTTCAGCCAGCTTGCCATGAGTGACAAGCACAAGTCCGATCATGATATTACTGCTCCTAGTGGCGTATGCAAACGGTGGCCCCAATATCGCAATGCAGCAATCGCGTCCACCGTGGGGGCACATCTTGGCGATGAAAAGCCGAAGTGCAAGACAAAAATACGACTTTTAGGGCAGGATTTGCCAATTTCGCGGGCATTACTGGCCAATATCGGGCGCTTTTGCCATCAGTATCGCCAGCGGCAACGGAGTATTAGCCAGCAACCGAATGACCGGCAGATTTATGCTGCCAGCAATAGTTGTCTGCTCTCCTTCCGGCGGCAACCGTTTCTCTCCCGACGCGCTTGCCGGAAGCACAGCGTAATGCATCACGGCGCTTGCAATATGAGGTACTCGGACGATGCCGGTGCCGCGGAGTTCGATCAAACCGCAGATCGACGCGGGGCAGGTCGCAATCACGGTTTCGTCTCCTTTGGAGATGAGCACCTGATCGTCGGCGACGAGCACGGAATAGATGCCCATGCGCTGTGCTTCATTGATGCAGGCGAAGGCCAGCATCGACTTTCCCCAGCCGGAGGGACCCATGAAGAGAAGGCCGGTCGTGCCGACGACGATGGCCGTTGCGTGGATGTTTGAAGGCGCGCCCGTCATACGGTGGTATCGGCGGGAAGAGCGAGAATGAAGCGTGCTCCAAGCAGCTTCTCGCTCTCGGGATCGATAATGTTCTCCGCGCGCAGCGAACCACCATGCGCTTCGGCAATCTGGCGACTGATCGATAGGCCGAGGCCCGAATTCTGCCCGAAGCCTTCCGACTCCGGTCGGTCGGTATAGAAGCGCTCGAAGATGCGATCGATATTCTCTGCCTGGATGCCAGGGCCGTTGTCTTCGATATAGACAATGCAGCGCGAGCGGGTTCTGACCAGCCGCACGGTGATCTTGCCATCGTGTTCAGGAACGAAGGAGCGGGCGTTCTCGATGAGGTTGGTGACGACCTGCCCGATGCGCAAGTCGTGGCCGTTTACCACGAAGCGCGTCTTGACGCCCGGTTTGCGCTCGATCGCGAATTCGATCTGCACTTCCTTTTTGCGATTGCGGATTTGCCGCGACACGTCGATGAGGTCGCGAAGCAAAATCTCCAGATCGACCGAACCTGCATCGACCCGCGCCAATTCCGCATCGAGGCGGGAGGCGTCGGAAATGTCGCTGATCAGGCGGTCGAGGCGGCGAACATCGTGCTGGATAACATCGAGAAGCCGCTTTTTGGACTCGTCCGTTTTGGCGAGCGGTAGCGTCTCAACGGCGCTGCGAAGCGACGTCAGCGGGTTCTTCAGTTCGTGGCTGACGTCGGCCGCGAAGCTTTCGATCGCGTCGATGCGATCGTAGAGAGCCGTCGTCATCTCGCGCAGAGCAATGGAAAGGTTACCGATCTCGTCCTGACGTGCCGAAAAGTCCGGGATTTCCTCGCGCTCCCTCGCGCCGCGGCGGACACGAATGGCGGCCGCCGACAGACGCCGCAAGGGATTGGCGATCGTCGACGAGAGGACGAGAGACAAGAGAACGTTGACGAGGGTCGCGACCCCGAACACGCGCATGATGCCCAGGCGCTCGGCGTGGACGATGTTGTCGATATCTCCGGCCTGCGTCGACAATAGCAGCACGCCAAGGACGGCGCGGAAGCGCTGGATCGGAACGGCGACCGACACGATCAGCTCGCCCTTCTCGGTGGTGCGAACCACAGCGCCGCGCACGCCGGTCAGCGCGTTCATCACTTCCGGATAAATAGAGCCGTCGCCGCCCGGGGCTTCCTTGTAGAGAGGCAGATTTCCAGGCTGCAGGACCTTGTTGAAGATGGTCGTGAACCACTGGCCCCAGGTCTGTTCTTCGTCATCGACCGGCGGCAGATCAAAGCGCAGGACCTGACCGCGTGAATAGAGGTGGCGCGAATCGAGCAGCAGGTTGGCGTCAGCGTCGAAAATCCGCGCCCGGGTTCTGGTCGGCGAAATCAGACGGCGCAGGACCGGCGCGACCTTCTCCGGATCGATCGGGAACTCGAGGTCCTCGTCATTAGGAACTGGCGTAATGCTCTGCCCGGCCTGCAGTTCGAGCAGCTTTTCCGGGTCGATGGTGATCGAGTTGGTGTCGACTGAGGCCGAGGCCGAGACGGCACCGGCGATGATTTCGCCCTGCGTCAGAAGGCTTTCGACGCGGGCATCGATCAGCCCTTCGCGAAACTGATTGAGATAGAGAATGCCACCGACGAGAACGACAAGCGCCGCGAGATTGAAGAACAGGATGCGACGCGTGAGGCTCGAAAAGACGGCGTTGCCGAAGATGCGGCGGATGATCGTGAAGGGATGCGACCAACGGCGTCCCCTGACGCGGCGGCTGCTTACGCCTTCCGCCTCATCCAGATCCCTTTCCTGCACCAACTGCGCCAACGATAGGCCCTTTCGGAGAGCGGGTCGCTTTCGCGATCACCACTCTCGACAATTCTCAGATGCCGCGCCGCTTGGGCGTCAGGCTGCTTCGCGGAAGCGGTATCCCACTCCGTAAAGCGTTTCAATCATATCAAAGTCGATATCGACCATCTTGAATTTCTTGCGAAGCCGCTTGATGTGGCTGTCGATGGTGCGATCGTCGACATAGACCTGCTCGTCATAAGCCGCGTCCATCAGCGCGTCACGGCTTTTGACGACCCCCGGACGCTGGGCCAACGAATGCAGGATGAGGAATTCGGTGACCGTTAGCGTCACCGGCTCGCCTTTCCAGGTGCAGGTGTGGCGTTCCTGGTCCATGACCAGCTGACCGCGCTCGAGTGAGCGAGCGAGCTGTTGTGCCGTGCCCGGCTTTGGAGCGGCACCGCCGGCTGCGGCGGCAGCCTCGCGGCTCGATGCACGGCGCAGAACAGCGCGCACCCGCTCGACCAGCAGGCGCTGTGAGAATGGCTTGGTAATAAAGTCATCCGCGCCCATCTTCAGGCCGAACAGCTCATCGATCTCCTCATCCTTAGAAGTGAGGAAGATGACCGGCATGTCGGATTTCTGTCGCAGGCGGCGCAGGAGTTCCATGCCGTCCATGCGCGGCATCTTGATGTCGAAGATGGCAAGCTGCGGCGGGCGGGCGAGAAGACCATCGAGGGCGGAAGCGCCGTCCGTATAAGTCTCGACCTTATATCCTTCAGCCTCAAGTGCGATCGACACCGAGGTGAGGATGTTGCGGTCGTCATCAACGAGCGCGATTGTCGGCATGGTATTCGTCTCCGTCATCTATGCGCGTCTCCAGGAATTTTGAAGGTCCCCCAGGCGGCCTTTCTGAACCGGATGCGCTTATGGGGATAAAGGTGGAACAAATTGTGGCAAAGATAAAGGGTGGGATTGTTGCAAAGTTTTTAAGACAACCAAAAGCTGTGTTGTCAATTTGACTGGCGACTTACGATTCAAACGATTTAAAATAAAATGGGAAAATTTAAATCGATTAATAGTTTGATATTACTACATTTTATTGATTTTCGGCTCTTGCGTTTTAAAAAACCAGCCCGTACGGTCAGCCTCAGTTCTTAACGGCACGAGCCTCAAGGGAAGGGAAAGACCATGGAGCTGTTCGGAGTCCACAACCCGGCGATAGAGCTGGCGACGATCGGTTTGGGGAGCGCAAACAGCGCTCGCTATAACTTTACCGCCGCCTCCCTCTATGAAGAATCGATTCGCCGGGGTGAGGCTGAGCTGACCGCCCATGGCGCCTTGCGGGCCCTGACGGGCCAGCACACCGGCCGTTCGCCGAGGGACAAGTTCGTCGTACGTGACGCCAAAACCGATGGCGAGATCTGGTGGGACAACAACAAGCCGATGTCGCCGGAGCACTTCGCGCTGTTGAAGCAGGACATGCTCGCGCATGCCGCCGGCAAGGATCTGTTCGTTCAGGACCTCATCGGAGGTGCTGACGAAAACAACGCGCTGCCGACCCGTGTCGTCACGGAGCTGGCCTGGCATTCGCTGTTCATTCGTAACCTGCTGATCCGCCCAGAGCGCCCGACGCTCGAATCCTTCGTCCCGAAGCTGACGATCATCAACCTGCCGACCTTCAAAGCCGATCCAGCGCGTTACGGCTGCCGCACAGAAACGGTCATCGCTTGCGACCTGACGAATGGCGAAGTGCTGATCGCCGGCACCTTCTATGCCGGCGAGATGAAGAAGTCGGTCTTTACCGTGCTGAATTACCTGCTCCCGGCAAAGGGCGTCATGCCAATGCACTGCTCGGCCAATGTCGGTCCGGCTGGGGATTCCGCTGTCTTCTTCGGCCTTTCGGGCACCGGCAAGACGACGCTTTCGGCGGATCCTGCCCGCACGCTGATCGGCGACGACGAGCACGGGTGGGGTGAGGATGGCATCTTCAACTTCGAAGGCGGCTGCTACGCCAAGACGATCCGTCTCTCGGCGGAAGCGGAACCGGAAATCTACGCAACGACGCAGCGCTTCGGCACGATTCTCGAAAACGTCGTTCTGAACGATGAACGCGAACCCGACTTCAACGACGGCTCGCTGACGGAGAACACACGCTGCGCCTACCCACTGGATTTCATTCCGAACGCCTCCAAGACCGGCCTCGCCGGTCACCCGAAGACAATCATCATGCTGACGGCCGATGCCTTCGGCGTCATGCCGCCGATCGCCAAGCTGACGCCGGATCAGGCCATGTACCACTTCCTTTCCGGGTACACCGCCAAGGTGGCCGGTACCGAACGGGGCGTGACCGAGCCGGAGGCGACGTTCTCGACTTGCTTCGGCGCGCCGTTCATGCCACGCCATCCGTCGGAATACGGCAATTTGCTGAAGGATCTGATCGGTCGCCACGACGTTGAATGCTGGCTCGTCAACACGGGCTGGACCGGCGGGGCTTACGGCACCGGCAAGCGGATGCCGATCAAGGCGACCCGCACGCTGCTGGCCGCAGCACTCTCGGGTGAGCTCGGTAAGGCAGACAGCCGCGTCGACCCGAACTTCGGCTTTGCTGTTCCCGTTGTGGTGCCGGGCGTTGACACGGCCATCCTCGATCCACGTTCTACGTGGCAGGATCCGGTCGCCTATGATGCGCAGGCTAGCAAGCTCGTGACGATGTTCATCGAGAACTTCGCGAAGTTCGAAGGCCACGTGGATGGCGGGGTGCGCGATGCGGCTCCGGGGTTTCGCGCCGCCGCTGAATGATGCGCCAAAACATTGATGATTCACGTGAAACCCGGCGGTCTCCGCCGGGTTTCTTTGTCTGTTCCCAAGGGCCGGCCGATGTGAGATAGAAAATGTATGGCCAGCGAACCGCTTTACATCAACGATCGAATCATCATCGCCGGGTGGGAGTTGACCGAGCAGTTCGTTCTGGCGGGCGGCCCCGGCGGGCAGAACGTCAACAAGGTCTCGACAGCAGTCCAGCTCTTCTTCAACATCCCAAACTCACCGTCCTTGACGGAGCGGGTGAAAGCGAATGCCGTGAAACTGGCCGGGAAGCGCCTCTCGAAAGAGGGCGTGTTGATGATCGAGGCAAGCCGCTTTCGCAGCCAGGATCGCAACCGCGAAGACGCGCGCGAGCGGCTGAAGGAACTTATTCTCGAGGCGGCAAAACCGCCACCGCCACCGCGCAAGAAAACCAAGCCGACAAAGGGGTCGGTCGAGCGCCGGCTGAAGCAGAAATCGGGCCGTGCGGAGGTGAAGAAGATGCGCGGGCGACCGCTCGGAGATTGACATGCTGAAGCTTCCGAACGGCGTCAGTCATCGTCCTGTTTATCTGGACCGGCCGCGACAGCAGGCTTTGGTGGATATTGTCAGGTCGATCGTGGCGGGTGCGCCGCTCTTCGTGCCCGTCATGCCTGGCACCGGCAAGCCGATGTCAGTGCGCATGACGAATTGCGGACCGCTCGGCTGGGTAACCGACAAGGAGCGCGGCTATCGCTATCAGCCGACCCACCCCGTTACGGGCAAGCCCTGGCCGGACATGCCTGTGGAATTGATCGAGATCTGGAACGACGTCTCTGGCTATGACAAGCCGCCACAGGCCTGCCTCGTCAACTTCTACTCCGACGAGGCCCGCATGGGACTGCATCAGGACAAGGATGAACAGGACCTTGCAGCGCCTGTTGTGTCGATCTCGCTCGGCAATAGCTGCCTGTTTCGCGTCGGTGGCCTCGCGCGCGACGACCGCACGCTTTCCTTCAAGCTCTCAAGCGGCGATGTCGTGATCTTGGGTGCGGAAGGGCGCCTTTGCTTCCATGGCGTCGACAGGATCTATCCATCGACGTCGACCTTGCTGAAGAATGGCGGCCGGATCAATCTGACGCTTCGCCGGGTAACGGCCTAGAGCTTCCTCAATGCGACCTGTTCTATCAGGTGATTGTTGCCCTTGCGCAGGATAAGGTCGGCACGCGGGCGCGTCGGGAGGATGTTTTCCCGCAGGTTCTTCAGGTTGATGTTTTCCCAGAGGCCTTCGGCAATCGTCAGCGCTTCCTCCTCGCTGATCGAGGCATAGCGGTGGAAGAAGGAGTGGGGATCGCGAAACGCCGTTTCGCGCAGCCGCAGGAAACGCGTCACATACCAGTCGTGAATCCGGCTTTCATCCGCATCGATGTAGATCGAGAAGTCGAAGAAGTCGGAAACCATCGGAACGATCTTGCCGCCAGCCGGCAGGTCGCGCGACTGCAGCACGTTGATGCCCTCGAAGATCAGAATATCCGGCCGATCGACGATCTTGTACTCGTTCGGCAGCACGTCATAGACAAGATGCGAATAGGACGGTGCCTTGACGTTCGGCTGCCCAGCCTTGATCGCGGCCAGGAAACGCAGGATCGCGCCGGTGTCGTAGCTCTCGGGAAAACCCTTGCGCTGCATCAGGTTTTCACGCTGCAGCACGGCATTCGGGTGCAGGAAGCCGTCCGTGGTGACAAGATCCACCTTTGGACTGGACGGCCAGCGCGACAGCAGTTCCTTCAGGATACGGGCGGTCGTCGATTTGCCGACAGCCACGGAGCCGGCGATGCCGATCACGAAGGGAGTCTTCGCGACGTTGGAGAGGCTGAGGAAGCGATTGCGCTGCTCGAACAGCAGCTGCGAGGATTCCACATGCGCCGACAGAAGGCGCGACAGCGACAGATAGATGCGCCGCACTTCATCGAGGTCGATCGGGTCGCCCATGGAGCGCAGCCGCTTGACCTCGTCCCCCTTCAGGGTGAGCGGCGTATCCGCCCGGAAGCGCGCCCATTCCTCGGAAGAAAAGAAGTGATAGGGCGAATAGGCATTCGCCTGAAAATGATCGAGCGTTTCGGGCGCTCCGATGAGCTGTCTTGCGATACTCATGAACTTTGCCGGCTCGCCTTTTCTTTCAGGCCGGATTGAGCGGTACGGCGCTCAAGCTCCGCCATGACACTTTGCAACGGAATGCCTGCGACCTTCAATACGACCAATAGGTGATAGAGCAGGTCGGCGGCTTCATAGGTAAGGTTTTCGCGGTCATCGGCGATCGCTGCCATCACGGTCTCGATCGCCTCTTCGCCGAGTTTCTTGGCCGCTTTTGGCTGACCGGCAGAAACGAGCTTTGCCGTCCAGGATTCTTCCGGAGAGGCCTTCGATCGCGCATCGACGATCTTTTCCAGGTCGGCGAGGGTAAATTCGCTCATGATTCCGCTTTCCACTCAGTCCAGACGCACGTCGATGCCGCACGACGACATATAGCGCTTCGCTTCCCCGACGGAATAGGTACCAAAGTGGAAGATCGAAGCAGCCAGAACGGCATTGGCATGTCCTTGCTTGACCCCGGCCACGAGATCATCGAGGTCGCCGACGCCGCCCGAAGCTATCACCGGCACCCGAACCGAATCCGCTATGGCACGCGTCAGTTCGAGATCGTAGCCGACCTTCGTCCCGTCCCGGTCCATTGAGGTAACAAGCAGCTCGCCGGCGCCACGCTCGACCATTTTCCGAGCGAAATCCACGGCATCGATGCCGGTCGCATTGCGGCCACCATGCGTATAGATCTCCCAGGCGCTGACATCGCCTTGGACAGGCACTGTCCGCCGCTTGGCGTCGATCGAGACGACGATGCACTGGTCGCCGAACTTGTCGGCGGCCTCCGCAACGAAATCCGGATTGTTGACGGCGGCCGAGTTGATAGAGATCTTGTCCGCGCCACAAAGCAGCAGCTTGCGAATGTCAGCGATGGTGCGAACGCCGCCGCCGACGGTGACAGGCATGAAGCATTGCTCGGCGGTGCGAGCGACGACATCGAAGATCGTCTCGCGATTGTCCGAGGAAGCGGTAATGTCGAGAAAGCAAAGTTCGTCGGCGCCGGCGGCATCGTAGGCCTTGGCGGCCTCGACCGGGTCTCCGGCATCTACCAGATTGACGAAGTTGACACCCTTGACGACGCGGCCGTCCTTGACGTCGAGGCAGGGAATGACGCGAGCCTTGAGGGTCATTGCGCAGTCTCCTTTGCGCGTGCGGCTGAAATCAGCGCCAGCGCTTCTTTCGGGTCGATGCGTCCATCATAGAGCGCGCGGCCGGAAATCGCACCCTCGAGCTTGCGTGCGTCAAGCTCGAGCATCCGCTTCACGTCCTCGATCGAAGCAAGGCCGCCGGACGCGATGACGGGGATCGATACGGCTTCGGCAAGCTCGAGCGTCGACGACCAGTTGATGCCGGCAAGGATGCCGTCGCGGTCGATGTCGGTGTAGATGATCGCGGCAACGCCGGCGCCCTCGAACTTCTTCGCGAGCTCGATGACGCCGAGCTCGGAGGCCTCGGCCCAACCTTCGACTGCGACTTTGCCGCCCTTGGCATCGATTCCGACAGCAACACGGCCGGGAAACTTCTTGCAGGCTTCAATCACGAGCGCCGGATCGCGCACGGCGATCGTTCCGAGAATGACGCGGGCAAGGCCGCGCGACAGCCAATTCTCGATATGGTCGAGTGTACGGATGCCGCCACCAAGCTGAACGGGGTTCTTCGTTGCCTTCAGGATCGCGTCGACAGCAGCGCCGTTGACGCTTTCGCCAGCAAAGGCGCCATTCAAGTCAACGACATGCAGCCATTCGAATCCCTGGTCTTCAAAGGCCTTCGCCTGGGCTCCGGGATCGGGATTGTAGACGGTTGCCTGGTCCATATCGCCAAGCTTGAGGCGAACGCACTGCCCATCCTTGAGGTCGATTGCGGGAAATAGGATCATTCTGTCAGTCCTTGCAATGCGCGAGCTCAAGGCTTCCAGCGCAGGAAATTGGCAATCAGGGCGAGGCCGAGATTCTGGCTCTTTTCGGGATGGAACTGGGCTCCGGCCATGTTGTCGCGACCGACGAAGGCGGTGATCGGGCCGCCGTAATCGGCCGTCGCGAGCACGTCGGCGGGGTTTTTCGCCGCCAGATGGTAGGAATGCACAAAATAGGCATGCAGCCCGTTCGGCCCCGTCGGAATGCCGTCGAACAACGGGTGGGGGGATTTCAGATCCAGCGTATTCCAGCCGATCTGTGGAATCTTCAGATTGGCATCACCTGGCGTCATTTCGACGACATCGCCGGGTATCCAGCCAAAGCCATCCGTGACGGTCTTCTCGAGACCGCGCGATGACATAAGCTGCATGCCGACGCAAATACCAAGGAAGGGCCGGGCCTTCTTCTCAACCACATCGATCAGAGCGTCCGACATGCCGGAAACGGCATCGAGGCCGCGTCGGCAGTCGGCATAGGCGCCAACACCCGGCAGCACCACGCGATCGGCGGCGGCTACAACCTCGGCCTTGTCGGTCAGATCGATCACGGCATCGATGCCGACTTCCCGTGCGGCCCGTTCGAAGGCCTTCGTCGCCGAACGCAGGTTGCCGGAACCGTAGTCTATAATTGCGACGCGCATTCAGCGTCCTCCATCAAAACCAAAGAGACCGAGCGAGGTGGCGTTGCCGTGTCGCGGGGCATGGGCTGCGGGATCCCATTGCGGCGACGGCGCCGGGCGGCTGTCGTCGGCGTCGGTCTGGACATTCAAAAAGTAGATTTCTTCTGCGGTCTGCAGCGAGTCGGCGGAAACGAGGTCGGCCTCAGCCCAGCCCTTCGCAACCAGATTGCGGATGCGAAGATTCTGGCCCTCGAGCGCCACCAGCAGACTGGTGCCGAAGGTGATCGCAACGCCGACGGGCCAGAGGTCTGCGCGGTCTGTCAGCGCACCGCCAAGGCTTTGCAGGAGAAATGCCACGATGGCGTAGAGCCACAGCTGGTGGAAGGCCAGCCATATCCAGGGGAAGAGAAACCCGAGCACGGTAAAACCGTCGCGAATGAAGCGCGTCTTCTCGTGGTTGGAGTCTGTTCCGCTAGGCGCAGTCAGAACCAGATAGCTGGAAGTCATGTCGTCAAGCTCCCTCAGGGGGCTCAGACGAGCGTGCCCTTCGTCGAGGGAACACGGCCCGCCTGTCTCGGATCGATCTCTGTCGCCGTACGCAGCGCGCGGGCAACGGCCTTGAAGCACGTCTCTGCAATATGGTGGTTGTTGGCACCATAATGGTTGAGAATATGCAAGGTGATGCCGGCGTTCTGGGCAAGCGCCTGGAAGAATTCGCGAACGAGTTCGGTGTCGAACGTGCCGATCTTCGGCGCACTGAAGGTGACGTTCCAGACAAGGAAGGGGCGACCGGAGAGGTCGACGGCTGCCTTCGTCATCGTCTCGTCCATGGCGAGGTCGATCGATGCATAGCGCGTGATGCCGCGGCGGTCGCCGAGTGCCTTGGCAATCGCCTGGCCGATCGCGATACCGGTGTCTTCCACTGTATGGTGGTCGTCGATATGGAGATCGCCCTTGGTCTCGATTTCCATGTTGATCAGCGAATGTCGTGACAGCTGGTCGAGCATATGGTCGAAGAAGCCGACGCCAGTCGAAATTTTCGACTTTCCGGTGCCGTCGAGATTGACGGAAACGGAAACCGAAGTCTCGTTCGTCTTGCGG
>Ga0102591_1001500_pt1 | contig 31682 bp, 32 predicted proteins | sample AraplaCol_mCL_r2_2_FD_76860 | JGI IMG/M metagenome (GOLD analysis project Ga0102591, IMG submission 76860) | Arabidopsis root microbial communities from North Carolina, USA - plate scrape MF_Col_mCL_r2 (SPADES assembly) (version 2) | ecosystem: Host-associated > Plants > Roots > Endosphere...
CCGCAATTTTTGCTGCTTTGCCGATCTTGTCGGTCATCGAGGCCGTCGTATTAGGGTTTATGACAAGGATGCGCATATCCGGTCCCGCCTACACTTCGCCGCCGAGATAGAGATGTCTGACGCGGTCGTCATTTAGCAATTCGGCCGAATCGCCGCTGAGCGCCACCTTGCCGGTCGTCAACGCGTAGGCGCGCTGGGAGATGCGCAGCGCCATGCGCGAGTTCTGCTCGACAAGCAGCACGCTGACCTTTTCGTCGCGATTGATCGCCACGATAGAACGGGCGATGTCCTGGACCAGCTTCGGCGCGACGCCAAGCGACGGTTCGTCGAGCAGCAATAGGCGAGGGCGCGCCATCAGTGCTCGGCCGATAACCAGCATCTGCTGCTCGCCGCCGCTCATCGTCCCCGCTTGCTGCGCGTAACGCTCCTTGAGTCGCGGGAAGCGCGTCAGCACCATGTCCATGCTCTGTTGGATCTCGACCTTGTCGGAGCGGGTGAAGGCGCCCATCAGAAGGTTGTCGCGCACCGTCATGAACGGGAAGACACGACGCGCTTCGGGCACCATCGAGATACCCATACGGACGATCTCATCGGGCGCGACGCCGTCAATGCGGTTGCCGCGATAGCGGATTTCACCTTTGCGGATCTTTCTGAGGCCGGTGATGGCCCGCAGGATCGACGACTTGCCCGCACCGTTGGCCCCGATCAGGGCGACGGTCTCGCCTTCCTTAACCTCGATCGACACGCCCTTCAGGGCGTAGACGTGGTCGTAGTAGAGTTCAACGTCATCCAATTTGAGGAGCGGTTCCATGGCCTACAATCCGATCGATTCGTCTTCGACACCGAGATAGGCTTCGATGACGTCCGGGTTCTGCTTGATTTCTGCAGGAGTACCCTCGGCGATCTTCAGGCCGAAGTTGAGTACGACGATGCGGTCGGAAATGTTCATGACGGCCGGCATGTCGTGCTCAACTAGGAGTACGGTGATACCGCGATCACGCAACTTTCGAACGATTTCGACCGCGCGCCTGGTCTCGTCGTGGTTCATGCCCGCGAAGGGCTCGTCGAGCAGGATCACGGACGGATCGGTGGCAAGTGCGATGGCGATACCGAGCGCCCTGAGATGCCCGTGGGGCAGGTTGCTGGCAATCTCGGCCTGCATCGCGCCCAGCCCAAGGAAGTCGAGGATCTCGTCCGCGGATCTCCCGAACGCGTCCAGATCGCTGCGTGCCGAGGCACTGCCGAAGTAGAAGCCGGCGAGGGTGGCGCTCGATCGCAAGTGATGCGCCGTCACGACATTGTCGCGCACGGTCATGTTCTTGAAGATCGTCGTCTCCTGGAAGGTCCGCACAACACCCTTGCGGGCCACGATGTGCGGCGAGAGCCCGGAGATTCGCTTCCCCTTGAACCTCACTTCGCCTTCGGTCGGTCGCAGGAACGAGGCGACCAGCTTGAACAGGGTCGACTTGCCGGCGCCGTTTGGCCCGATGACCGAAAGTATCTCGCGCTCGCGCACCGAAAACGAGACGTCGTTGACTGCGACGAGCCCGCCGAAACGTTTGGTAAGGCCGATAATTTCTAGAATGTCGGCCATGGCGCTAGACGCTCCTCTTGCCGGGCAAGGCCAGGCTCAGCAGACCGTTGGGCAGGACCAGCATCAGCAGGATCAGCACCGTCGAGAAGATCAGGAGCTGGTATTCGCCCGTCTGGAACAGCACGTCCCAGCCGAAATAAAGAACAAAGGTTCCAAGCATCGGTCCGAGCACATAGCCGAGTCCACCGAGGAAGCAATTGAGCATGAAATTGACCGAGTCGGCGACCGTGAAGCTCGACGGATAGATCGACTGGGAGATCGACGCGAACATCGCCCCACCCACACCACCGAGGAAGGACGAGAGCGCATAGGCGACGACCCGGAGGTAGGCGATGTTGACGCCGATCGAAGAGGCGAGCTCCTCGTTCTGCTGCAGCGATTGGCAGAGCTGGCCGATGCGCGAATGGGCAAGCCTATACAGACCGAGGAAACACAGCGCCATCAGCAACACGGCGACGATGTAGAAGGCAAGCCGGGGATTGGCGAGGTTCGAGAAATCCGGAACGAGAGTGATGCCGAAAAAGCTTATACCGGTGGGCAAGGGGATGCTGACAATGCCTTTGGCGCCGTTGGTGATCGGTATGGCAAGGGCAAGCAGGCGCGCCACTTCCGTCAGTACCAGCGTCACCATGGCGAAATAAACGCCGCGCAGGCGCAGAATGGGCAGCCCGATGAGAACGCTTGCCGCAGCACAGAATAGGCCCGCCAGCGGCAGGGTCAGCCAGAAAGACACTCCATAGTTCATCACCAGGATGGCGGAAATATAACCGCCCATCAGCGCGTAGGCGCCCTGGCCGATGTTGATGCGGCCGATATAGAAGGTGATCCACACGCCCGCGCTGATGATGCTGAGCAGCGCCACCGAGGTCAGCGTGTAATAGAGATCGGTCCGCCCGGTGGCGCTGATGAGCAACGGCACCCCGACGAGAAGCACGAGTAGGAAGAGTGCGGCCGCGACGATTTTGGGAGTTGCGGATGTTTTCATCGCATCAGCCCCACGGTTTGCCCATCAGCCCGTTCGGGCGGATGCTCAGGAAGACCATCAGCAACGCGAAGATGACGAGATAGGTGACGTCGCCATATTCGCGCAGCACGGTGAGACCAACCGATTCCATCATGCCGAGGATGAAGCCGCCGGCAATGGCGCCGGCAACCACGCCAGCGCCGCCGATCATCACCATCAGAAAGGCCTTGATCGAGATCGGTCCGCCGATGCCGGAATTGACGCCGGTGATACTGACGAGTAAGCCGCCGACGACCCCGGCGAGCATCGCCCCGAGTGCGAAGCCGATCATCGAATAGCGCTCGACCTTGACGCCCATCAACTGTGCGGCAATGCGGTCTTGCGCCAGTGCCCGCATGGCGCGCCCCGGTTTGCTGTATTGCATGTAGAGCATGAAGGCGGCGATCATCAGTATCGCGACCACGCCGACGACGATACGATCGTAAGGCAAGATCACACTGTCGGAGATGAAAACGCCGCTGACGATCTTCGGCACGCCACGCTGTTTCTCGCCGAACAGAAGCAGGATGATGGCATCGAGGAAGAATGCGGTGGCAGCGGCGAGCAGCATCGTGCTTTCCTCGCGCTTGCTGCGTCTGATCACCGGCCGGAAAAGGAATTTCTCCATCAGCGCGCCGACGACCGCCAGCGTCACCCCCGAACAGATCAGCGCGACCACGAAGGGCAGCTTGAGCTGGCCGTAAACCGAGTATGTCACGAAGCCGCCCAGCACGTACATCTGTCCGTGCGCGAAGTTGAGAACGTTCATAAGCGCGAAGATCAGCGTCAAACCGAGCGCGATCAGCGCATATTGGGCACCCAGATAGAGACCGTTGGCAATGACTTGTTCCATGGCTGCAAATCCGGTCGACGGGGAGGTCCGGGACCGGCCCCGAACCTCGATTGACTTTTAATCAGGTCATGTCAGTCCACTTCGCCGACGAACAACGTTTTGAAGGCTCCGTTTTCGAACTCGGTCACCACCATCGGTACCGAAACCTGTCGTTTCTGGCCGAATGAGGTCATGCCGACATATTTCAGCGTGCCACCCTTGGCGTAGGGGTTAGGCGCGGAGAAGCTGTCCATGGTCTTCTTGAACTCTTCGACATTGTCGATTGCCTTGGGGTTCGCCTTCAGCGTCTCGATGATGTATTCGAGTGCATAGACCTTGGTGTTGGACTCGTCGTTGTATTCGCCGAACTTCTTGGTGTAGCGATCGATGAACTCCTCCATCAATGGCGTACGGATCTCCGGGGTCGAAGCGCCGCCGACGGAGATGAAGCCGTTGGCGAGTTCGCCCGCGCCTTCCTGCAGCACGGTCGCATCCTGTGCTGTTTCGGCCGAGATCAGGCCCCCATAGCCGAGTTCGCGCGCCGCGCGGATGAGCAGGGGTGCGTTGGCGGGGGCCACACCGGACAGGACGAGCAGATCCGGCTTCAACTGGACGATCGGCGTCAGCACCGGTGTGAAGTCGCGTGTGTCGTTCTGGTAGGTGTCGGTCTCGGCGACCACTTCCAGCCCGAGTTCCTTAGCGGCAGCGACGCCGCTGTCACGCTGGCTGATTGGGTCGGATTCGTTGGCGGCGATGAAAGCCACCTTCTTCACGCCCTTGTTTTCCTTCAGATATTTGTAGATCGCCGGGCCGGATTGATAGTTGGCGACCATGCCGAGGACCGCGTTCGAGGCCGGTGCGACATAAAGCGATTTCGGGAAGGCGTAGGGGAAATAGATAATCCCCTTGGATTCCGCCACGGGACGAACGGCCGCCGCGCCGTCATCGACATTCGGTCCGACGACATAATGGATGCCTTCTTGGGCCATCTTCTCCATGCCGGCGATGGCCCGCTTAGGATCCTTCTGGTCGTCAAAGGTCACGATGGTGATGTTGTACGTGTCCTCGCCGATCTTCACGCCGCCGGCCTCGTTGAGCCAATCGGCGCGTGTCTGCATCGAGCGAACATTGGATGTGCCCCAGGCCGCGGCGGGACCGCTGGTCACGCCGACAAAGCCAATCTTGAGTTCCTTGTTCTCCGCTTGTGCGGGAAAGGTGCTTGCGACTGTAATTGCCAGGATCGAAACGGCGCCGAGCGCCAACGATTTCAATGTCGAGCGTCTGTTGATCATCTCACTCCCCATTTTTGGCATTCCCGGGGCGAATTGGAACAGCCGGAATACTGTAAGGAAATCCTAAAATACACTATTGTCAACATATGATATACGTATTGTATACGATCGCCTGATGCTGAAGCGTCCGGCCACCCTTGGGGGGCCTTGGCTGGGGCGACCGTCGTTCGTTTTTAGGACAAGACAGAAGTCTTAAAACGCCGGCCGCGGGTAGAACGCGTCGGGCCGCCCGGTGGCATGCATCTGGCATCCTCAAGCCGCGGAGGCCGCCATCGCGTAGGGGCGGATGACTGGCTGTCCCAACAGGCCGCACCCCGGACTGCCCAGGGCTGCTTCCAGTCTCATCGCCTCAACGGTGTCAATCGAGCCAACGCAAAACGTAAGACTCGCTACGGAAAATGAGTTTCCTCTCATCGCTCCGCACCGAGACCGAAATCTCTGTGCCGTTGCCATCGGAGAACTCGTCACGTGCGACATCTACCAAAGCGGCCCGTACTGCGCATTTGTTAGCCCCTAGGTGCCGGAGATCATGTCCGGAGTGCGGAGCCCCGCCAGCGGCAGATGACCGCTGCTAACCATTGCCGCGCCGGCCTCCACTGCCGCTATCGTGAGGGCGATCCGAAGTCCTGACTGAGCCTCTGTTCGTGAATGGCAGACCGACGTGTTGTTGGATCTCATGGTTTGGATGCCGCGTAGGAATCTCTCCGGCCGCGCCTCATGGCCGTTTTGCGGATACTCGCAACTGTTTTTTCGAATAGATGGTTCGATATCGACGATCGTCATCGAGCATCGCTGAACCGGCATTTATGGCCTCTGCACGGAGCGCGGGCACCACTGCGAAACTGACCGTTCGATCGAGCTGCCAAGGCCCGCCTAGATATCTCCAGAGGTCCAGGCCTTCCAGCATCACTGATCGCGGTTTGAAATCGTGTGTAAGTTGTTTGTGCAAGGTGTCTGCGGCTGTCCTCGAAACTCTGTTTTGGACGGTGATATGCGGCTGCCACCCCTGCATGTCCTGGCCACCCAACCATGGCATGAAAGCGGTTCTTAACTCTGCATAGAGCTGCTCAAGTGCAAGACTTCTTATCGTGAACGCGACACCCGCGCCGAGATGGCGAACACTGGTTACCTCCGCGCGAATCTGGCCACGCTTGGTGGCAGCAGACTGCAATTCTCCGACGATCCGCTCGAGGTGTTCACCCGGTAGCCGCTGAAACATCGTCAGGTGAGCTCGAAGGAAGTTTCGATCCGACGGAAAATGCGCCTTTCGAAGGCGATCGAACGGTTCAAGGTCTGTCTCCGCGATCCGGGCGGTGAGGATGAGCGGTTTGCGGGTCTTCAAGCCAAAGTCCTGTCGATGCTGGGTGGGGGCAATGTGCCTTACGACGGCAGATGTGCAAGCGCAGGCTGCGTGTTCTTCACGAGACGCCGGCTAAGATCCGGTTCGCCGTCGTCCCACCAGATAGGGCCATCTTCACCAAGCGCCACCTTGGCATCGCCCACCCTCCGGCGCGTGCGCGACGCGTCGGTCGCTTTCATAGCAAGGTTCGCTGCGCTGGCTCGATAACAGCGGGCGGCTCGAGTTCACCCCGCCTTGCCAACTCGGTCTGGGCGCTGAAACGGATATCGCTATCTCTATCGTGAAGAAATTCCGTGAGTGTCGCGGTGCTAAGACGATCCCAACCCTTCCCGCGATCTGGCCCGGACGGCACGCGCGGCAGGAGCCCCGGCTCGGCGCTCCACGCCAGCAACTGATCGAGCGATGTCGCGTTCAACAGGTCGCGCAGATGATGAGCCGTGACATAGGCATCCGGCATGCCTCGATGGGCCGGCAGTCCTATCTCGTGAACGAGACCTTCCGGCATACGCTGGTAGCGGAGCATCTGATTGGAAAACCGCGGGAGCTCGGGCCAAACCCGTAGGGCGCACTTCCAGGTACAAATCCAGGGTGAGCCGCCGGTCAGGCGAGTGGTGCAGTACCGCTGCTCGAAGGCCGCACGATGTGCAGCAAGAGCGTCGATCCTGCCGGACGGACGCAACACTCCTGGCGCGACATCTTTCCAGTAGGGCGCGCCGGCGACTTGTTCGTCGAGAATGTGATGGATGGCCATCGTGTCGGGCGAAATCGGCCGTCCTGGATTGACCATCAGCGCGCCACGTTCATCGTTGACGGCCCAACGTCCATGGTCTTCAAGGACCACATCCTGCCAGCCGATCTCGCAAACGTCGTTCGGTCCATTGCCGGCCGTTTCCAGATCGATGACGCGAACGCGGGATGTCGACACTGCTTGCTGTTCTCTCGTCCTAGTGCGGTCGCCCTGTTTCTAGTGCGAGCCGGTTTCTCTCCGCCTGCTCATCGTGGGTTTTGTTTCGACCCTTGAGGCCGATTCCGGTGATCGAGACAGTGGGATCTAATTATCTAGTGCAGCAAGGTATCGCCCGCCACTTCGAATGACGAGCGTTGAGCAAAGTCGAATTGCCGTCCACCACGAGCCACAGCGCGTTATCCAAGGACTGAACCGTCAGGGGTTTGCGTTTCTCCTGATTGCCTTGCGCCGCGGCCAACATATGGCGGTTGGCATTGACGATGCCTCGTTCGCGCGCACGCGCGTTGACCAACTGTTCGAGCGGAATAAGGAGGTGTGGTTCGCCAAGATCGAAGTAAAGCGAAGGATCATCCGGAAGCCGCGCGAGCGTGGCGGCGATATCGTGATTCAACTCGATCTCCACAACAGCGCCGTCGGGTCGGAGAGTGGGATACTTGAGCAACATTTCTTCAGTTTTCATTGCGTACCTCTGGCAGGCTCGTGATGCTTGGCGCTACAGCGAAGGGTACTCGCTTGCGATGGGTTTGAACGGATTGAACCGCGGGATGCCAATTGGCATAGGCGCCGCGCTACATTTGTTGCTCCGCGCCTATGTACGCACGCGCTGTCGGGCGCTGCGGTAGATCAGATCCGACGATTGCGGTGGTTGGTTAGAGGCTGAACTCAACGCCGCACCCATGCTTTTTGCCTGCTGCTCGGTCAATCTAAACTGCAGTGACGACACATCCGTTCGCCCCGGGTCAACACTGAATTCGATCCTCAAGACGATGTCACGACTCCCGTCTGCGGTGACGGCTTCGGCCTTCCAATCGATGACGGTTGATGCTCGAAGATTTCCCCGTGCGTCTTTGCTCCAATCATTCATGTGCAAGCTGACCCCCCTTTAGCGCGAAAGTTGGCAGACCCCCGGAGCGCGCAGCTTTCGTTCCCGTCCCCGACCGCGCTACGTAAATTGGTTCATACCAATTCAGGGTAATGGTTAATTGTTTGCTTGGCATTAAAATTTGCAAACCGAATGACAATGAGTGCTTCGGCACTTCAGCTGCTTTCTGGTTCCGGTGCTCATCCGTCGGCACAACGGTGACCAAGCCGTTCCGGCATTACTTCATCCGTGCGGCATCCGAGGCGTTCTTGTTGCGCCGCACACTCGGCTTGACATTTTGTGCGACGCACATAAGCTCCCGCTTATGGATTAGGCCGCCACCAAGGAGACACCCCGTTCAACTTCGCCGATGCGAACAAGACGAGCAAAGAAGTCATTGAGGTAGCAGTGAAGAGCTACTCCGCTTGGACAAAAGGTCTCCAGGCAATCGCGACTGAAGCTGCCGAGTATTCCAAGACGTCGTTTGAAGGGGGCGTTGCGCACGTTCAAAAGCTATCGGGCGTCAGAAGCGTTGAGGCAGCATTCTAACTTCAGACCAATTACGTCAAGGCAAGCTATGAGAACTTCTTCGCCGAGGCCACGAAGATTGGCGAAATGTATGCCGACCTCACGAAGGATGCCTACAAGCCTTACGAAGCGCCGGTCGCCAGGGCGGCGGCTGCAAAGGCCGTCACAGCTGCAGCCGGATCGCTAGGTTGAGAGCAAGTTTCGCAAAGGAGCGGTTGTAGCAATTGCGGCCGCACCTATTATTTTCGCACGTCAAAATCCCGATCGAGAAATCGTCGTTCTGCACCACACCAGGGAGAGGTCCACGGCCGACGCTCATCACCGCGGGATCGTGAATATAAGCTTTCGGACGGCGTAGTTGTCTGCTGAAGCCCGATTCCGAGGGTGTTATGAGCGGCCTGCATGACATCAATATCGTGGATGTAACTGACGGCGGCCAGTTCCATCATCATTTCGCCGACGACCATGTCAACGCGTCGAGGCTTAACGGTTGCGTCCTGCGCGACATGGGCCTCTATCTGACCACCGTTGGGGTTGTCGGCGCGCGCAAGAGACGCCTTGATCGATCGCTCTGACGCTGGCCGCCTTGAACGCCCTCAGACTTCTGCCATAGTTGCCGCGTCTGTGAAGTCGAACGCTCAGATGGAGGGCCCTGGATTTTACCCGTTTCGGATCTGGGGCCGTTCTTGTTTCTCATAGTCGTTGGCGGGTCGCCTTTGTGGCTTCGCGGCAGATTTCTAGGACATCCTCTTTTCCCATACTCCGGACTGTCCCGCAGACCGAGCACTGAAACCGTTCTCTTGTCTCCATCTCGGAGAATGCGAGGCGCTCTCTCGCGCCGCATTTCTGGCACTGAATTTCAAAGCTGTCGGAGCAATCCATCACTGCCTCCCGTTGCTTTCGAAATACTCCTACAACCTGGTCCACCCAAAGGTGATTTCAAGATGACCTATCGTCCACCGCTGGAATGGCTCCAGCCTGTGAAGATGTCGCGTATCATCGCGCATCGGAGTGCCGGCGCTTATCAAGCCTCTGAACACGACTAGGAGCACTATCACTTCGAACCTTTCCGGCGTTGCGCTGTGGCCGTCAGGATATGGTCATGCCAGGGATGGGCGCCACGCAGATCGCGGGCGAAGGCGATGACGCACCGGTTGACGTCCCGGATCCCAGCGTCGTCGAGCCCGAACTTTCGGCCCCCAGCCGCCATTGGCGCCCAGGTCGGCGTGTCACAAAGCCCCGACTCGCGACCTGAGCCAAGTCGAAATACGAAACCGCGTAGCGCCGCAGCATCTCGCGCCCCTCTGGGCTGTCGAGCAGGACGAGGGAGGCGAACAGCGGCATTTCGGCGCCGGTGCGGTCTCCCTCAAGATCTCCTTTGTGTGGCTTCGGGGGGAACTCCCGTCTGTCGCATGAGTTTCACTAGGATCGAGTGGCGGCAAAAGGAGAGAAAGCCCGATGACAAATATTAAAGCCAGGGGATTTGAGAGCCCATCGCATTTGCGGGAGCACCTGGACGAGCTTGAGCAGGAAAGTCCCGCCGAAGATTCCTCGGTGGCAGAAGCCGTTCTTTCCCCTGCGGAAGAGATCGCGGAGTTGCGCGGCGTGGTCGCAGAGCTCCACGCTCGGTTGGTAGCAATCCGTGAACAGACGGATGGGATAGATACGCCTCGATCGCGCGGCGTCCTTCACCCCTGGCTGAGGATTGTCGTCACGGCTGCGACCACCTTCGTTCTCGCGCGTCTGGTACAGGAGTTTCGTCTCGGCGCGCCGGGGGCCGCGGCGGTACCGTTGCTTACCGCGCAACTAGACCGCAGGTTATGGTGAGTCACTTACGCGTTTCCGGTCCGATTGGTCTCATTGACTCTGCTCTGTCCGCGTTTGAAATAAGACTGATAGTTGAAGAGGGAACAACTCGTGGCAGACGAGAACAATATCGAGACCGTCGAGACGACGACCCCGGCAGAAATTGCGCCGGCGAAGAAACGCCGGGGGCCAAGGGCGAAGAACGTCGCTACGGAAGCAACCGCCGAGACCGCTCCGACGGCAGATGGTGCCAAGGCGGGAAGGGGACGCCGGAAGAATGCCTCGAGGTCGGCCGACGACGTGGCCTTGGTCGAGACCGTCGGCAAGACCCGGGCAAAGAAAGCTGCCAAGGGCGCCGGTAAAACCTCAGCTCAGAAGCAAGCCACCCCAGTGGTAGCTCCGGTTCTTGATGACATTACGGACCTGCTTCAGCTCGAAGAAGAGAATGCGCGCTTGCGCAAGACGCTGGCCGAGAAACTGCGGGCCGAAAACGCGGATCTACGCAAGCGCCTTGGTCTTGCCTGATCCCCGGTGCTGGCCGATTGGAGTTCGCGATCCGACCGGCCATGCCGGCGCGTCCATCAGACTGGTAGCGCTCAATCCACCGCGCCACAATCTTAGCAGACACGCCGTAGACCTGCGCCGCCCGGGCTTTGGAAAGACGACCTTCGATAACCGATCGGGCCATCTCCTCTCGACGCAATGGCGAGTGCCGAAGCCTGGAAACTCCAGCCTCCTCGGTTCCGGTTCGAATGGACAACCTCCTGAAAGCTCACAACTAGCTAGCGATAATTCATCGTCCCTTCCCTCTTCGGGGAGCCGCAGCCCTAAGTCCCTTTGGCTTTTTTTGGCCGCTCGGCCAGGGCCTCACGCGTCAGCGTTTACAATGGCTGAGAACCTTCGGCGGCATGAACGGTAGAGGCGCAACTGCGACGGACATTTCTCGTTCCCAACGGCTGGCGATCCGTGTTCTCCAATCCCCGCAGATGTTCCCAGTGGGTGAAGGGTCGGGTGTGTCGTTTTCGCCCAGTCTTTCGGCTCGAAGCGCGTTAACTTTGTTCACAATCTTTAATTTAGCAAATTGAAATCTTCTCTTTGCTAATCCATCAAATGTGTTATGAATTTATTAAGGATATGGGGTGCCGAGGCCGATTAGGGAAAAGCGGCCGAGGGAACCAACATAAATTTCAGGATGTTAGTTTTGGGAGCGGCTGATTTCTCCGTTGCCCGATAGGAGTAGATGTGTGCGGAGTAGTTTCGCGTAAAGAGGGTGCCTTGGTTCCGAGGTCTTGGAAACCGATTCAGGGTGGCTGGTTTCCCGCACTCTCCGTGGATGAGATTTATAGCGCCACGTATTTTCCGAATCTCCTACCAAGCGGGCGATCGCGACGCCATCGTCCCGGGTTCGCCCGCTTCCGTCTCGGTCGCTCTAGACATCAATATGACATCGGTTCTTTGGCGCACGTTGCGCCTTGCATGAATGATTTTCGATCAAAGATGGGGTGGGATCACCGGCGGCACATAAGGGTGCCCGTCGGCGACACCCCGTAACATCACCGTACCTCGATACGGGGTACGCTTGGCGAGAGGGGAAGGGCCATGGCTACGCAGACAACCGGCGGTGGGAGCACTACATCTTTCGGCAATACACCGCAGGCTCAGAGCGACACCTATGGGTGGACCGAGGAGCAACTGCAGTCATCCGGCCTCTACAATTCTTCTACCAACACCATCACCCTGGACGTGATGGCAAACGATCTCGGTGGAAAAGCGAAAACGCTCTGGTCGATCGAGGACGGCGGGTCCGATGTCATGTCGGAGTTGCTGAAGAGTAACGTGACAACGGCATGGGAGAAAACCGCAGAAGGAAATTGGATACGAATCTACAATGGAAAAATCGAATACAGGATCGATGACGGTTCGAATTCCCCCAACAGAGCCCTAAGCATCGATTCACTGACCGCCAGCGACCACATTCAAGACTCGTTCTACTATTCGATCCGGTTGGCCAACGGAACACTCAGCTATGCGAAAGTGACGTTGGAGATCATCGGCCAAAACGATGCTGCGGCGATAGACGGCAAATCCACGGGGACCGTAACCGAAGCAGGTGGCTCAAACAACGGCGATCCAGGCCTGCCGTCCGCCTCAGGCACGGTGACGGTGTACGATTCCGATCTCGGAGAGAAGCATTTCCAAGCTCCATCGGAAAGTGCGCTTAATGGCTCGTATGGTAGCTTCAACTTCGATGCGACGACCGGTGAGTGGACTTACGCGCTAGATAACGCGCGCACGGCGACACAGGCGTTGCAGGCCGGCCAGGTGATGACCGAGACACTCACGGTCTGGTCAGCCGACGGCACGGCGAGTAAAGACATCGTCGTTACCGTCACCGGTGGTAACGACGATCCGACGACGTCGGCCGTGACGCTGGCAGCGATCGCCGAGGACAGCGGCGGACGTCTGATCACCCAGGCCGAGCTTTTGGCCAATGCCAGCGATATCGATAGCGCCACGCTGACGGCGACGGGCCTGACGATCGACAGTGGCAGCGGCACGCTGACCGACAATGGTGACGGCACCTGGACTTACACGCCGGCGGCGAATGACGACAGCGGCGTTTCGTTCAGCTACACGATCAACGACGGCAATGGCGGCAGTGTCGCCGGTACCGCGAGCCTCGACCTCACCCCGGTCAACGACGCGCCCGTCAACACAGTGCCAAGTGCACAGACTGTCAATTCAAATACTGCGAGCGCGATCGGTGGTGTTGCGGTGGCCGATGTGGACAGTGCAAATGTGACCACGGCCGTCTCGGTCTCTCATGGCAAGCTGACGGTCGGGGCGGGCGGTGGCGTGACCGTGAGCAACAACGGCTCCAGTACCGTGACCATCAGCGGGACGCTCACCCAGGTCAATGCTGCGCTGGCTGCGTTGAGCTACATCAGCGATACAAACTATGGCGGCGCCGACACTTTGACGGTTGCAAGTTCCGACGGTCTCCTGAGCGATACCGATACGGTGGCGCTCACGGTCAATCCGCCGCCCAATCAAGCTCCGGCGGTCCCCGCCTTTACCTTTAATGCCGGGGCGGTGAGTGGAGACGATGGCAACAAGCTGCTTTCGGGCACGCATCTCGGCGCCTTCGCCGCGGTCGATCCCAATGGTGATACCGTCACATACGGTTTCGGGGGCGGGGCGACAGCCGGCTTGAGCCTGAACCCGACCACGGGCGCGCTCAACCTTTCCGCTGACCTCAACAATGTCGATCAAACGTTCAACGTGGTCGCCACGGATTCGCATGGAAATCAGTCAACCACGACCACCGTCCGGCTTTGGGTCGGAACCTCGGGCCAGAACACCCCTACCTTCACCAACAATAGCGAAACGATCATCGCTTTCGGTTTGAACCAGAGTGACACGATAACGATCACCGGTGGATCCGGACATGATGTTCTCGTCGGCGGCGGCGGCGCCGACGCCCTCAGCGGGGGCGGCGGCAACGACTGGCTTATCGGCGGCGGCGGCAACGACTGGCTTATCGGCGGCGCCGGCAACAACATTCTCGCCGGCGGGATAGGCGACGACACCTTTGACTTCGGAAACTTCGGCAGTGCGGTGAACCACGTTACGGATTTCGAAACCGGTACGAATTCGACGACCGTCGACAGGCTGCGTTTTGATGTGGGAACCGGGGCGGGCGCGTTCTCCGTCGGGGACAACGATGCGACCGTCGAGAATTTCAAGTCGGGGAACAATGCAGCACTCAATGTCGCTGGCACTGAGCTTGCCGTGAAAACAGATGCGAGCGTTACCAACGTCTCGGTCCAAAGCACGATTAACGGCTACGGCAACATCACCTCTGGCGCGTTCTTCGTCTTCCACAACTCGGATATGGGTCACGCAGCGGTCTACTACGACCCCAATCCTAGTGCCACAGGTGGTGCGATCCTCGTTACAGAACTCGATAATGTCACGCTGCTCGGCAATCTCGGCAACTTGAATGCCGGCGATTTCCAGTTCTCCTAGGAGCGACGATGAGCCGGGCATCAAATCAGTCCTCCCTCCAGGCGGTGATTGCCGAACTCCGGCGTGCCGCCTGGCCGCTCGTGGCCTTCAGCGCGGCGATCAACATCCTGATGTTGACGGCCGCACTCTACATGCTGCAGGTCTATAATCGGGTGCTTTCGAGCCACAGCCTTGAAACGCTGACGGCGCTTACCGTCATGGCCGTCGTTGCGCTCCTGGCTCTGGCCATACTGGAGACCGTGCGATCGCAACTGCTTATCGCGACCGGGATCTGGTTGAACGGTCGCCTGTCGCCGGTTCTCCTTGCCGCGTCGGTCGAGCAGGCGGCCGGAAAGCGGGGCAATGGCGGCGCTCGGACACTGCGCGACCTCGAGCAATTCGGGAATTTCGTAACCGGCTCGGCAATTTTCCCGATACTCGACGCGCCCTGGGCGCCGATCTTCTTTGCGGCAATCTTCCTTTTGCACCCTTGGCTCGGCTGGCTGGCTTTGGGTGGCGGTATAGCGCTTTTCCTTCTGGCCGTGCTTACGGAGCTTGTCACGCGACAGCCGGTTGCCCACGCGAACAGTGCTCAGAGCAAGGCCTATGCGCAAGCGGAAGCAGCGATCCGAAATGCTGAGGCCATACAGGCCATGGGAATGCTGCAGGCGATGATGTCCAGCTGGAAGCCGCTGCAGAAGGCTGCGGCCGAGGGGCAGGCGACTGCAAGCCTTCGTTCGGCTGCCCTTGCCGCGGCGGCACGCTTCCTGCGTCTCGGTCTGCAGATCGGCGTTCTCGGGCTCGGAGCCTATCTTGTCGTGCACGCCGAAGCGTCTCCCGGCGCGATGGTGGCGGCTTCCATCCTGATGGGGCGGGCACTCGCACCCGTCGAGCAGGCGATCGGCACGTGGAAGGCGATCGTGAGCGCGCGATCTGCATATCAGCGACTATCGGGAGTGGCCGGCGCTCGGCGTGAGGAAGCGCCCATTCTGCCATTGCCGCGGCCTGAGGGACGGCTTGTCGTCGAGAACGTCATTGTTGCGCGCGAGGGCGGCGGCGAACCAATCCTGAAGGGCGTGAGCTTCCAGCTCGAACCCGGCGAGGTACTCGCGGTCATTGGTCCGTCTGCGGCGGGCAAGACGAGCCTGGCGAGACTCATCGTGGGGGCTGCTACGGCCGGCCACGGCCGGGTGCTACTCGGTGGCATGGATGTCGCGCAATGGGCGACCGCCGATCGTGGCCAGCATGTCGGCTACCTGCCACAGGACATCGAGCTTTTCTCCGGAACCGTCGCCGAGAACATCGCTCGATTTCAGGAAGTCAACGAGCAATCGTTCCGGGATGTCGTGCGCGCTGCCTGCGAGGCGGGGGTCCACGAGCTCATCAAAGGGCTCCCGAAAGGCTACCACACAGAAATCGGGGAGGCGGGGGCGGTGCTCTCGGGCGGCCAACGCCAACGCATCGCGCTTGCACGCGCGCTCTATCGGGATCCGGCGTTCTTGCTTCTGGACGAACCCAATTCGAACCTTGATCGTGACGGCGAGCAGGCACTGAACAACGCGCTACAAGCGCTGAAGGCTGCGGGAAGAACGGTCGTTCTGATTACGCATCGCTCAAACATGATGGAAAGCGTCGACAAGGTTCTCGTGCTTCAGCGCGGTCAGATCGATCTCTTCGGTCCGCGTGACGATGTGTTACGTGCAATGGAAGAGCGAGCGCGAGCCGCGACGGCTGCCCCGCGATTGGGGATCGTGAGCGCATGACTGCAAAGCTGACAGCCCTTGGTCGCGGCGATCCCACGGCATACACGGCTTCTGACGATCCGCGGCTTCAGCCGCGACTAAAACCCGCCATTGCGATCGGGAGTGTGGTGGTACTCGCATTCTTTGGCATCTTCGGCGGCTGGGCAGCTCTGGCGCCGCTCGACAGCGCGGCAGTTGCGCAGGGCGTCGTCAAGGTCGAGGGCGAACGCAAGGTGATCCAGCATCTCGAAGGCGGTATCGTTTCGAAGCTGAAGGTCGCCGACGGGGAGCACGTCAAAAGTGGCGAGGTCCTGATCAAGCTAGATGACACGCAGGCGGCCGCGCACCTCGATCTCCTCAGGAACCGCTTACTGTCTCGCAAGGCGTCGGCCGCCCGCTTGCGAGCCGAGCGGGACGGTAAAGACGAAATTGTCTTCGAGCGAGAGCTTCTGATCGCCTCGTCCTCGTCGTCCGCCCGAGAAGCGGTTGCGGTGCAGAGCGAAGTTTTTCGGGCGCGGCGTCTGGCTCTTGGCAACGAAACCGGCATTCTGCATCAGCGCATCCTGCAAAGCGAGAATGAGATCAAAGGGCTCGAAGACATGGTCGCGGCCCAGGACCAAGTGATGGCGTCCATTGAAACAGAGGCGGCTGATCTTGAACAGCTGTCGAAGAAGGGCCTCGCCACGCGCGAGCGGCACCTTCAGTTGCGCCGGCGCCAGGGAGAGCTCAAGGGAGAGCGCGCCACGAACATCGCCGCAATCGCACGGATTCGGGAGTCGATGGCGGAGATTGAACAGCAGATCATGAAATTATCCACGACGCGCCTGAACGAGGCGGTTGCCGAGCTCAGCAAAGTGGAGGCCGAACTTTTCGATCTTCAGCAGCAGTTGCGCGCGGCGGAGGACGTGCTTGCCCGCGCTGACATCCGAGCGCCCGTCGACGGCGTTGTCATGGGATTGCAGGTGCACACCGCCGGTGGTGTCGTCCGCCCCGGCGAGCCGTTGATGTCGATTGTGCCCGTCGGCCAGAAACTGGTGGTCGAGGCGATGGTCCGCCCGGAGGATGTCGATTCCATCGCTATCGGTCAGACTGCACACGTCAGGATATCGGCCTTTGCGCGTTACGATATGCAACCGCTCGAGGGACGCGTTGAAGTCGTATCGGCGGATCGGCTGACGGACGACAGAACCGGCGCGGCCTATTTCACCGCCATCATCGTGGTCGATGAGCGAGAACTCGACAAGCTTATCGGCCGCAAGCTTCTGCCGGGTATGACCAGCGAAGTGATGATCCGCACGGGCAGCCGAACGATGCTTGCCTATATCGGCGAGCCGCTTACGCGAACGTTTCGTCGGGCTATGCGGGAGAACTAAAATTCCTTAACATTACTTATAGCTGCGACGATACCTTCTCGTTGGTGTCGCTCGTCTCGGCAGGTCTCGGCATCGGCTTTGCGCCGGAATGGACGAAGGATCTGCCGAACCGCAACTTCGAACTTCGGCCCGTGCGCGGCGTCGATCTCAAGATCGGGCTTGGAGTTGCCTGGAACAAGGACGATACAACGGCGTCGCGGGACGACATCATCGATATAGCCCGGTCGCTGGCGCGGCCGGGCAGGTGATGAGAAACGAATTCCTGAGTCCGTAGGATCAGGCTGGTCTAACGTTTTCGGCCTTCGATTTTCCGGTCTTGCGGTCCTGGCCAAGTTCATAGCTGACCTTTTGGCCGTCGCGAAGTGATGTTGCGCCCTCGATCGCCGACACATGGACAAAGACGTCCGCTCCGCCGTTGTCGGGCGTGATGAAGCCAAAACCCTTGTCCTGGTTGAAGAATTTAACTGTACCGGTTGCCATAGTCGTCCTCGTCGGCTGAGTATCTTTCGTTTTTGCCGCAAGACCTTATCCAGCGGCGGTCTTGGCGGCAATCGCGCGTGTACCCGCAATGCGGCTTTCGAGCTCGGCAGGGTTGTCGGCTCTCTAGCACGGTACGCGGGTAGCGTCTCATGTGGGTCGTCGCGCGCCGCATGCCTGGTCTGAGGTTCGATCGTGGCGAGAGCCGTCTGCTAACGGTTGGTGATGCGCTCGAACACTCTGCCTAGCGCTCGCGTCAGCGCTTCGGTTCCGCCCCGCTCGTCGAAATCCCGGAAAACCTGTTCGTTGAGGCCGCCCTTGGTGGCAAATTCGCGGCTCCTCTCGAAGAAGTCGACATCTGTACCAGCGTGAAGTGCTGCTTCGGAAAGACCGGCAAAGAGCGGCGCGAGATATGAGCGGCCCTTATCTTCCGGCAGACCATTTTCGGCGAGCCACTCGGTCGTGCGGTGCAGGATGCCGAAATAGGTGGCCATCAATGCGCTTGCTGCGGCCAGAAGGTCATATTCGACCTTGGTCTCGCATTCGACGGCGTTGCCAAGCACGTCGAAGATTGCGGCCGTGCCTACGTCCGCCGGAAAGACCGCGGTGACGCCCTTGCGGCGGGCGACGAAGGGCAGGGGGATCGCCTGGGTGAGGTGGACCTCTGTGCCGATCCAGTCGAGGAGCTTTGGCCGGTCGGTTGCCGCAATGACACTGATGATCTTCTGGCCCTCGCGAAACTGCAGAGGACGAATAACCCCTTCGGCGACTTGCGGACGGATTGCCAGCACGACCGTGTCGCAGCCGTCAACAATCGCCTGGTTGTCTGGCCACACGTGTACCTGCGGGAAATCGGAGGCAAGCCTGGCCGAAATGTCCGCGCTGCGTTGAGACACGACGACCTGCGGAACTGCGGCAGGTTCTGCAAGAAGGCCGCGCACCATCGCATCCGTGATCGCGCCAGTGCCGATAAAACCTATGCGTTCGGGCAGGGGCATGGTTACTCCGCCGCCGCAAGCGGCCCGAAAGACACTTCGGTCGTGTAGTTTTCGCGCAGGAAGGCGATGAAGTTGTCCTGAAACTGGCGGGTATGGGCATGCGCCAGCTCGTCTGCACGCTCGACATCCTTGGCGCGGATCGCCTCCAACATCAATTCGTGCTCGTCGGTCAAAAGATAACCGTCACCGGTGCGCTCCAGGTATTCGAAATGGAGGTGGAGCATGCGCTGACCCTGGTTCAGGAGTCGCTCGTAGAACGACGCCAGATAGCCGTTCTTGCCCGCATAGGCGACCGCCATGTGAAACTGCTTGTTGGCCTCCGACATCTTCAGGTGAATGCCGGTTTTGACCGCTATTTCGAATTCCTTCTGACGCTTTGCGATGATCTTCAGGTCCGCCTCGGTGCGCAAGGCTGCCGCCAGCCGAGTGTTCATGCGCTGGGCGACGTCGAGCGCCTCGACATATTTCGGAAAGCTCGCCACCTCGATGGGAGCGACGATGGTGCTGCGGTTGGAAAGCGTGACCACCAGGTCTTCGCCGGCAAGCCGTATGAGCGCTTCGCGCACTGGCGAACGCGACATGTCGAAGCGCTCGGCGAGCGTCATTTCGTCGAGCAACTGGCCCGGCGGCAAGGTGAGGGCAAGGATCTCATTGCGCAGCGTGTCGTAGACACTTTTCCAGCCCGTACCGCGCACCCGTTTCATTTCAATTTCGTCAGACACTTACGCCCCTTTCCGTCTCTTCCGGTCATTGGGCCAGAAAAATCGGCACGCAGCAATCGTAAACTTTTCGCTTGACTTTGTCGACACGGAGACGACATAGTTTTGTCAGTCGACACGGAGCCGACACGAAAACACTAAGAACGGCCAAAGCCGACAGGTGGAACCGCGCGTCTCACGCGCTCAAAATTGGGGAATGCACATGTTCAGAAATGTGATGACGTCCGCTCTGCGGGCGACGGCCGCGCTCGCCCTGGCGGTTGGGCTGTCGACTACGGCGATGGCTGAAACGGCCGAAGGATACTGGCAGGGTGTCCAAAAGAGCGGCACGCTGCGCTGCGGAGCGGCTGTTGCGCCGCCCTATGTGATGCGCGATCCTGCAAGCGGCGAGTACTCCGGCTTCTTTGCCGACCTCTGCCGCGAATTCGCTGAAGTTCTGCAGGTGAAGCCCGAATTCGTCGACACGACCTGGGACAACATCGTTGCGGGCCTTCAGGCCGGAAAATGGGACGTCTCCCTGGCGCTGAACCGTACGCCCGCTCGGGCCATGGCTGTCCAGTTCTCAGTACCGGCGATGGAGTACCAGATCTCACTCGCCTACAACAAGGACAACCCGAAGATCCCAGCGAGTGCGGCTTCCGTTGCCGACATCGACAAGGCGGACGTCACGCTTGCCGTCATGTCCGGCACGGCCCAGGACAAGGCGATTTCCGCCGCGGTCAAGACAGCGACGATCCTGCGCCTGCCGACCAACGACGAAACACGCCTTGCGGTCGTTTCGCGTCGTGCCGACATCCTGGTCGATGCCTCCGACACAAACCAGCTTTTCACCCAGTCGAACCCCGACTGGGCGGTAGCGCTCAATCCGGCGCCGGCGCTCGCCAAGCAGGGCGTGGCGTTCGGATTGCCGCATCAGCTTTCGGCGTCAGATGTCGAAGTGGTCAACATCTTCCTCGAGGAGCGGGTCGCGACCGGCCACGTGGATGCCCTGATCAAGAAGGCCGTGGACGAAGTCCTCAAGGCCGGCAACTGAGCCCGGTCACCAAGCCTACGGAGCTGCCTGTGGCGGCTCCGTTCCCTGTCCCTGAGGTGGAGAGTTTTGGACGATGTCGGATACCGCACCCCTGGTTAAGATCGAAGGACTGCACAAGAGCTATGGCGGCGTCGTGAAGGTGCTGCAGGGCTTGGACATCGAGATGAAGGCGGGCGACCGCGTAGTCGTCATCGGGCCGTCCGGCGGCGGCAAGTCCACCCTCCTGCGCGTGCTGATGGGGCTCGAACAAATCGACGGCGGGTCCATCGTCTTTGGCGGCAAGCCCTACATTTCGGCCAATGGCAACGGCAAGACCGCGATCGATGCCAAGGTCCGTCGCTCGATCGGCATGGTGTTCCAACACTACACGCTCTTCCCGCATCTCGATGTCATCGGCAACCTGATCCTCGCGCCGATGAAGGTGAGGGGGGAGAAGAAGGCCGAGGCTGAGGCAAGGGCGATGGCGCTGTTGACGCGTTTCGGACTTGCGCAAAAGGCAAAAAGCTATCCGGCGCAGCTTTCCGGCGGTCAAAAGCAGCGTGTCGCGATTGCCCGCGCCCTGATGCTTGATCCGAAGCTGATGCTTTTCGACGAGGTCACTTCGGCGCTCGATCCGGAACTCGTGGCTGAAGTCGAGCAGGTGATCCTGCAGCTTGCCAAGCAGCAGATGCCGATGGTGATCGTGACCCACGACATGTGGTTCGCCAAGAATATCGCCTCCCGCGTGATTTTCTGCGCCGGCGGTGTGGTCGTGGAAGACGGTCCGCCGGAACAGGTGCTCGGTTCTCCGAGAGAAGAGCGAACGCGCGAGTTCATCGAGCGGGTCTTCCACATCAAGCACTGAAGGACGAACGATGAACTACAGTTTTGACTTCGCGTCCGTCTTTCGCAATTTCGGACCATTGTGGGACGGTTTGCTCGTCACGATCGAACTGACGATCGCTGCCAATGCCATCGGACTGACATTCGGCTTCGTGCTGGCATTGCTTGTCATGAGCCGCTCGCCGGTGGTCCGGCTGCCGGTCACACTCTTCATCGAGTTCTTCCGCTGCACGCCAGCGATCATCCAGATCGTGTGGTTCTTCTATTGCGTCCCGATGCTTTTCAACGTGTTCCTCGGATCGGTCACGATGGGCATCCTGGCGCTCGGGCTCAATCTCGCGGCATTCAACGCGGAGGCTTATCGTGCCGCCATCCAGGCGGTTCCAAGGGAGCAGCTTGACGCCGGCGTGGCGCTCGGCCTGACCCCGTTCCAGAGGGTGTTCTACATTGTTCTGCCGACGGCGGTCCGCAATTCGATACCGGTTCTTTTGACCAACGGGATCGGCATTTTCCAGCAAAGCGCGCTGGTCGCGATCGTTGCCGTCCAGGACCTGATGTACCAGGGCAAGACCTTGGCCACGCAGACATACCGCCCGATCGAAACCTTCACGATCGTTGCACTCTTCTACTTCGCCGTGTCGTTCCCGGTCTCCCAGATCGTTGGCTATTTGGAACGCCGCCGCGAAGCCCTGGCAAGCTGAGGGAGACAAACGATGACCTTCAATTTTGCCGTCGTACTCAAGTTCCAGGAGGCTCTCTTTCTTGGCCTCTGGATGACGCTCAAACTGACGCTGATCTGCATCGTGCTCGGTTGCGCCCTTGGCTTCCTTGTTGCGCTTGCGAGGACCTCGAAAAATGCCATCCTGCGTGCAGCCTCGAGTGTCTATGTGGAATTTTTCCGCGGCACGCCCGTGCTTGTTCAACTCTTCTGGATCTTTTTCTGCCTGCCGCTGATCCTCGGTGTCGAGTTGTCCAACATGACGTCCGGCGTGATCGCCTTGACGCTCTATATGGGGGCGATCAGCAGCGAGACGTTCCGGGCCTCGCTCAAATCGGTCGGCCGCGAGCAGCTGGATGCCTGCGTTGCGCTCGGTCTTTCTCATTGGGCGCGCACGACCAACGTCGTCCTTCCGCAAGCCGTGCTACGCGCCGCGCCGACGCTTTTGTCAAATTGCGTCAGCCTCTTCAAGGAAAGCGCACTCGTCTCGGCCGTCGGTATGGCGGACCTCATGTTCGTCGGCCAGAACATTTCCAACAACACGGCCCGGCCAATCGAGGTGCTGACGATCGTCGCACTCATCTACTTCGTCATCGCCTTTCCGCTGACGCGCGCCGTCACGGTCATCGAGCGACGCATTCTCAAGCGGTTGGCTCTCTGACGCCACCCTTCGAACCCCCGAATGGAGATAGTCCCATGAAACTTTCAGGCGTCTTGCCAGCCCTCGTTACCCCCTTCGACCGTCAAGGTAGGATCGACTTTGCCGCATTTGGAAAGCATCTGGCCAATCTGCGCGCAGCAGGCGTCACGGGCTGGGTGCCTTGCGGCTCCTCGGGCGAATACAGCTTCATGTCCGATGAAGAGCGCGATGAGGTGCTGAAGTTCGTCAAGGAATTCGCCAAGCCTGGCGAGATCCTGATCGCCGGCACCAACGCGCCATCGACGGCCGGCGTCATTGCCAACACGCTGCGCGCCAAGGCGATGGGTTACGACGCCGTGCTTCTCGCAACGCCCTTTTATACGAAACCCACGCAGGCCGAGCTAGTTGCGCACTTCAAGGCTGTCCTTGAAGCGACCGACATGAAGATCGTGCTCTACAGCTATCCGGATAAGGACGGAGTTGAGCTGGGCTGGGAGGTTCTTGACGCGCTCGCCGACGATCCGCGCATCATCGGCATCAAGGAAAGCTCCGGGTCGCTTCAGCGCGCCATCGGCATTGCGACCCGCTACGAGGGACGCCTCCAGCTGGTTTCCGGATCGGACGACATCGCGCTCGACTTCATGATCTGGGGCGCCGAGAGCTGGATCTGCGGCCCGGCCAACTGCATGGCGAAAGCCGTCTGCGATCTCGACCGCACCTTCAAGTCTGGCGATCTCGCCAAAGCCAAGAGGCAAATGGCGACCCTCTACAAGGCGATGAACATCCTGGAATCGGGCAAGTTCGTGCAGAAGCTCAAATATGGTTGCGAAGTGCAGGGCACGCCGGTCGGCGAGTGCCGAGCGCCCCTCGGTCCGCTCACGGACGAGGAAAAAGCCGAATTCCGCGCCGCCATGGAACCGATCCTCAATTGGTAATCGAGTGCGGCCGGGCTGACGTCCGGCCGCCATCCAAGGAAAACGAGCAGGAGCAAGGCTAGCATGACCACCGTGGTTGTCGGCGCAGGCATCATCGGCACAACCATCGCCTACGAACTGCAAAAGCGAGGGCGGCGGGTCATCTTGCTTGACAAGGGCGAGGTGGGGCGCGGCGCCTCCTACGGCAACATGGCGTCGATCGCGGTGACCGAGTTCATGCCTGCCTCGCGCCCGTCGATCTGGAAGCAGATTCCCGGATGGATGCTTGATCCGGAAGGTCCCGTCCGTGTCCGCCCGAGCTACATGCCGAAACTGCTCCCCTGGTTTGCACGTTTTGTCGCCGCCTCGCGACCGGCCAGGCTTCGACAGCTGGAGGCCGAAGGGGCAGCTCTCTGCAGCCGTGTCTATGACGACCTCCTGCCCTTGCTGCGCGAGACGGGGCTGGAAGGCGAATTGACGGAAGAGGGCTGCCTGTCGCTTTACAGCAACGAAGCGGAGTTTCGCGCCGACCGCGAACATATCGAAATCCTCGAGCGTTTCGACTTTCCGCACCAGCGCCTGACGGGTGCTGAGGCGCGGGAGCTCGAACCGGAGCTGTCGGACCGCATCGGTCTCGCCGTCCTCTTCCCCGAGAACCGAAGTTTGCGCGATCCGTTTCGGTTGGTGAACAAACTTGCGCAAAGGTTCACCGCACTCGGTGGAGAATTCCGCCGCTGCGCCGTGGCTGGCTTCGACCGCTCCTCCCGCGTCACTGCCGTCCGGCTCGTCGGGGGAGATCCAATCGCCGCCGATGAGGTTGTGATCTCAGCGGGAGCCCATAGCGGCCTGCTGTCGAAGATGCTGGGCGAACCGATGCCGCTCGAAACCGAGCGTGGCTATCATACCCAGATCATGGCTCCCGGCGTTTCCATGCGCCACTCTATCATCTGGCCAGCCCGCGCCTTCATGGTCACGCCGACGGCAGGCGGTATCCGAGTCGGCGGCACGGTCGAAATGGCGGGCCTCGACGCCGCACCCGACTATCGCCGCTCGAAGATAACCGTGCGGCGGGCCCAAACGGCGTTGCCGAACCTGCGCTGCGAGAACTTTACCGAGTGGATGGGCCATCGTCCGGCGCTTCCAGACACCGTGCCTGTCATGTCGGCCTCGGCCAAAACTCCAGGCGTCTTTTACGCCGCCGGCCATGGACATCTGGGGGTCACCTATGCGGCCACGACCGCGCGCCTGATGGGCGACCTCATCACTGGCCGGACGCCACCCATCGACATGCGCCCCTATCGCGTCGACCGCTTCTAAAGGGCGACCGCACAAAACGCATTCCATGTGAGGACACCATGCAGAACAAGCTTTTCATCGATGGACAATGGATCGCACCAGCCGACGGAAGCCTGCTTCCCGTGATCGATCCGGCGACCGAAGAGGTCTTTCACCACATCGCTGCCGCCGGCGTCGCAGAGGCCGACGCAGCGGTCAAGGCGGCCCGCGAGGCTTTCGACAATGGGCCTTGGCCACGCCTTTCGGGCAAGGAGCGTGCAAGATATCTGCGCGCCATGGCACAAGGCATCCGTGATCGACTGCCGGAATTGGCGCACATGGAAACACGCGACAACGGCAAGCCGTTGCCCGAGTCCGAATGGGACCTGGCGGACGCCGCCGGCTGCTTCGACTTCTATGCCGATCTCGCTGAGGAACTCGATGGCGAAGTCGAAGAAGTGAAGCTTGCGGACCAGCGCTTCGTCTCCAAGGCCGTGCGCGAGCCGCTCGGAGTGGCGGTTGCTATCGTTCCATGGAACTATCCGCTGCTCATGGCCTCGTGGAAAGTGGCACCGGCGCTTGCGGCGGGTTGCACCATGATCCTGAAGCCCGCCGAAACCACCTCGCTGACCGCGCTGGAATTGGGTGCGATCGCGGAGGCTGCGGGCCTTCCCAAAGGCGTGCTGAACATCCTCTCCGGCAAGGGTTCGGTCGTCGGCCAGGCGCTGGTCGAGCATTCGCAGGTGGACAAGGTGGCGTTCACCGGGTCGGGCCCGGTCGGCTCCCGCATCATGGCCGCCGGCGCCAAGGACATCAAACGCATCAGCCTCGAACTCGGCGGCAAGTCTCCTTTCGTCGTCTTTGCCGACAGCGATATCGAGAAGGCCGTCGAATGGATCATGTTTGGTATCTTCTGGAACCAGGGCCAGGTGTGTTCGGCGACTTCGCGGGTGCTGGTGGAGGCACCGCTCTATCCGAAGCTATTGGACCGGCTGGTCGAGGAAGCCAGGAAAATCCGGATCGGCAACGGTCTCGAAGAGGGCACGCTGCTCGGGCCGCTCGTCAACAAGGGGCAGTATGAGGATGTTCTCGGCCATATCGAGCGCGCCGTCGAGCAGGGCGCAAGAGTTGCCTGTGGCGGTAGATACGATGGCTTCGACAAGGGCTTCTGGGTCGCGCCGACGATCCTCACCGATATGACGCTCGAGAGTGATGCCTGGGTCGAGGAGATCTTCGGACCGGTCGTCTGCATCCGTCCCTTCGAGACCGAGAAGGAGGCGATCCGCCTCGCCAACGACTCACGCTTCGGGCTTGCCGCCGCAGTCATGTCGACCGATGACGAACGATGCGAGCGTGTGGCCGCTGCCTTCCGGGCGGGCATCGTCTGGATCAACTGCTCGCAACCGACTTTTACCGAGGCGCCGTGGGGCGGCTACAAGCAGTCCGGCATCGGCCGCGAGCTTGGTCGCTGGGGCCTCGACAACTATCTCGAGACCAAACAGATCACTCGCCTCGTCAGCGATGCACCCTGGGGATGGTATCTGAAATGACCTTCGACAAGTCCCTCGATATCCTGCTTGTCCATTGCCAGGGCGAAAGCGGCAATGTCCTGATCGGTGGCGCGCCAGCTATTCCGGGGGCGACCATTCTTGAGAAGATGAACCATCTGAACAATGTCGATCCGTCATTGCGCCTGTTCCTGACGCGCGAACCGCGAGCGCAGGTCGTTCATACGACAAACCTGCTTCTCGATCCGACCCGGCCGGACGCCGATGCTGCCTTCATCGTCTTGCAGCCGGACCGCGCCCATCCGATGTCGGGGTCCAACTGCATCTGCGTGGTTACTGCGCTCCTGGAAAGTGGTCGGGTGGAAATGTGCGAGCCGGAAACCGTCGTGCGGCTCGACACCGCCGCCGGGCTCATCGTCGCCCGGGCGCATTGCGAAAACGGTCGATGCCTTTCGGTCAGCCTCGACAATGTTCCCGCCTTTGTTCAGCAACTCGACGCCGCGATCGACACGCGCAGATGGGGGCGTATTAAGGGCGACATCGCCTTTGGCGGCGTCTTCTATGCACTGATGGACGTGGATCAGATCGGGCTTCGCATCGCGCCAGATGCGGCCTGGGCGCTCGCCGAAGCCGGAACCGAGATCAAGTCGCTGCTCGCCGATCAGATCGCGGTAAGCCACCCGGACATCCCTGGACTTAACGAGATCGCTTACGTGATGTTCCGCGACTACCAGCAGGATGGCTCAGTGGTAACATGCACGACGCTGAAACCCGGTCGCGTGGATCGCTCGCCCTGCGGTACCGGATCCTCCGCCAATCTTGCGGTGCTCCATGCGCGGGGCAAGGCGAAAACCGGCGACAGACGTCTCTCGCGCAGTATCATAGGTGGTACGTTCACCGCCGAGATCTTGGGCGAGACCACGGTCGGCAACCGCCCGGCGGTTCTGCCGCGTATCACGGGCCAAGGCTACGTCTTCGGCCGGCAGCAGTTGCGGCTGGATCCGCATGATCGGTTCGCTCAGGGTTTTGCCATGTCGGACACGTGGGGACCGCAGGTGGGGGAGCTATGAACCTCAAGGGACAAACCGTTTTGGTAACGGGTGCAACCGGCGCCATCGGGCAGGCGATCTGCCATGCTCTCGCGGCTGATGGGGCGAATGTCGTCGTCCACTACGGCCGCAATCGCGATGCCGCCGAAGCGCTTGTGAACGGGCTCGACGGCAGAGGTTGGTGCGTGCCGGCCGATCTGTCGGACCCGGCCGGCCCTCAGGCCCTGTGGGATCAGGCCGTCTCCGTTGCTGGCCGGCTCACAGGGCTGGTCAACAATGCCGGCATCCGCTCCGAGGTTGCAGTCGATGCGCCCATGGATGAATGGCAGCGGGTCTGGGCGCGTGAAATGCGCGTCAACTTCCTTTCGGCGGTTGATCTGTCGAAACTCGCCATCCAGCATTTCCGCGCCCATGGCGGTGGGCGGATCATCAATATGGCAAGCCGCGCCGGACAGCGCGGCTACACCTCCAGCGCGATGGCCTACGGAGCCTCGAAGGCGGCACTGATCAACCTCACCAAGTCCATCGCGCAGAGCCACGGACATGAAGGCGTGACCGCGGTGGCACTGGCGCCCGGCTGGGTGCGCACCGAAATGGCCGAAGCCTATATCGCCGAGCATGGCGAGGCTGCGGCATTGGCCGGCATTCCCATCGCCAGGATGGCCGCGCCTGAAGAGATCGGCGAGATCACCGCATTTGCCTTCCGTCCTTCGCAGGCCTCCCTCAATGGCGCTGTGCTTGACGTGAACGGCGGCAGCTATCTGAGGTAATTTCCATGCGTTTCAAGGACAAGATCGTAATCGTCACCGGCGCAGCAGGTGGCATCGGCGGGGCGATCAGTGCCCGTTTCGCTGACGAGGGCGCAAGGGTCATCGTCACCGACATGAATGGGGAGGGCGTCGAGGCGACCGTCGCGGAGATTGCGGGCAAGGGCGGCAGCGCGCGGGCGCTCGCCAGCGATATCTCGGGCGCTGAGGGTTGCCGCGCCATCATCGACAATGTGATCTCGACCGAAGGGCGCATCGATGTGCTCTGCAACAATGCCGGCATCAACCGCCGCGGCAATCTTCTCTCGTTGACGCGGGAGGATTGGCGGCTGAGCTTTGCGGTCAATGTCGACGCGATTTTCCATCTTTGCCAGGCGGCGCTGCCCCACATGATCCAGGCGGGCGGCGGCGCCATCGTCAACACGGCATCCCAGTGGGGGCTTTATCCGGCGCCGAACCACATCGCCTATAACGTGACGAAGGCGGCCGTGGCGAGCTTCACGCAGAACCTTGCCCGCGACTACGCGCCGAACAAGATCCGCGTCAATGCCGTCTGCCCGGGCGAAATTCACACGCCCATGTTGGAAGCCGGTGTAAAGCGCTCCGGACGAACGATTGCTGACCTTGACAAACTCGTTCCCTTTGGCCGCATTGGCAAGCCGGAAGAAGTCGCAGCCCTCGTCGCCTTCCTTGCGTCCGACGAGGCAGCCTTCATGTGTGGATCGCTGGTGGAAATCACCGGTGCACAGGCGGTCGCCTGACAAAAGGCTGAAGTCACTCCGGCGGCAGCATGGATGCCACAACAGCTGTCCCAAAGGAAGCTGACGTAAGCCGCATGATCTTGAACAGGCCGCTTGTCGCGCCAGCGCCGTCAAGTAACAAACTGCACGACCCTTTTATTTCCCCAGATCAACTGAATTTCGATGATTTGTATTTTAAATAGGAGGATCTGCATGGGGAGGTAAAGTAGGAAGCCGCCACTATCATGTGCCGGGTTTGTTTCCGGTTTGTGCGTTTAGGATCGCATAATGTATCGACTGGAAGGGCGTTTCGCGAGGAGGGGCGCTATTTCCTGTTGCACTCTCAATCCATCAATACCTGCATAGTGGCCAAATGACCATGTCGACGTTTTCTGCAGGTCTTACGTTGGCCGTTGGCATGTCGACAGTTCAATCTGGTCAAGCGATCGCCTTCTATTCATCCCGCGCGACATTGCTCAAGGGAGAAGCGCCACCATTCGAGAAGCCCCTGTAGCGTAAGTGGCTACGGTTCAAATGCGCCCGCATCGCTTCACGGGCCTGTTCGGAATTGCCGGTGCTGATCGCTTCGCAGATCGCCCTGTGCTCCCGAACCGTGTTCTGCACATACTCTGGTGTGATGAGCTCGGGGTTCACCTGTTTCGAGAAAGCCGGTTGGGGGAGGATCTGGAGGCTCATCAGGTTAAAGAACTCTATGAAGGCGCCGTTATTCGTCGCTTCCGCGATCGATCGGTGGAACACGAAATCCAGGTGGTCGAGGGCGGCCTCGTCGTCGAGCGAGGCTTCGAACTGCCGTGCGGCATTCCAGATATTCGATTCCTGCGCCCATGAACGGCGAGTCGCAGCAAGGCCTGCGGCATGGACCTCGAATGCCATCCGCAGTTCAAGGAGGTCCATGAATGATGTTTTCAGGCGCTGCAAGGGCGCCAGGACAAGTTCCGGATCGTAGTCGTATGGGTCTTCCGGCTTAGGTTTCTCGTGCACGAACACACCGACGCCATGACGTGCCTCGACAACTCCCTCCGACCGTAACGCGGAGACGGCCTCCCTGATGATCGTGCGGCTGACGTTAAACTGCTGCGCCAGTTCATTCAGCGATCCAAGTTTGTGGCCCTTGTCCAGTTGATTGTCGACGATATGGGCCTTCAGGGCCTGTATCGTCCGGCTTGCCAAAGTACTCAAGATTCCACCCGTCTGCTTGGTCGCACGCGTGAGCGGCGTTTGCCAACTGATAGGGATTTGTTGTGTCTTTGACAAGGTAGCATGACGCAGTGAGGTGATGCTACCTCAACTGAAATTTTCGCTCGTCAGGTGTGCGCACTCTCTGCCGAATAGTGGGGCCTGGCCATCTCATTTCTGGCTTTTTTTGGAGCTCGTTGCGAAAATTTTTTTGACGTTGGCGAGAATTCACAGTTTTATAGAACCAATGCTTAGTGGTTAACTATTTGATATTTTGTGATTAATCCCGCTGTCCTGGTTTCTCAGAGCAAAGAGATAGTATCTCTAACTTTTATGTTGACATGAGATACTATTTCACTAATCTCTTCGTCAGAAAAAGCGAGCCAGCGCCACGATCCCCAAGCGAACGTGGCGAATAGCTCCGGGAACAGGAACTGCGCCCAACGGCGCGCACACAAAATCAGGTGGAAAACCGCTATGGGTGACGTCTCCGCACGCCTCTCCGAGCTCGGCATCGTGTTGCCTTCGATTGCCTCGCCCTCAGGCAACTACATTCCGTATCGGTTTGCCGGGAACCTTCTCTTCGTTTCCGGGCAGATCCCTCGGATTGACGGCGTGGAGCATTTTGCCGGGGTCGTAGGGCAGGATGTCTCGCTTGAAGAGGGCTATCAGGCGGCGCGGCTTTGTGCCTTGAACATCCTTGCCCGTGTCAACGACGCGCTCGACGGCGATCTCGACCGGGTAGTGGCCTGCGTTCAGGTCCGTGGCTTCGTCAACGCGAAGGCAGATTTCAAAGGTCACCCCGCGATCGTCGATGGTGCGTCCGACCTTTTCGTCGAAATTCTGGGCGAAAAGGGGCGTCATGTGCGCACGGCACTGGGGGCCGGATCGCTTCCACGTGGATCGTCGGTCGAAGTGGACGCCGTGTTTGTAGTCGCAGCGAAATCCTGACGGTTACAGGAAAGGGAATTGGCCATGGGCGAGAATGAAAGCAACGAAAAAGCCATCGAAATGACGGGTGTCAACAAATGGTATGGTCCGTTGCAGGTACTTAAGGGCGTCGAACTCAACGTTGCGCGGGGCGAGCATATCGTCCTCTGTGGCCCGTCAGGGTCGGGAAAGTCCACACTCATTCGCTGCATCAATCACCTTGAGGAAGTCCAGCAGGGCAGGATCGTCGTCAATGGCACTGCGCTCAACCAGAAAGGGTCGAACGCCGATCACATTCGCCGCGACGTCGGCATGGTTTTCCAGCAGTTCAACCTCTTCCCCCATATGACCGTTCTGGAAAACTGCATGCTGGCCCAGCGCCGGGTCCGAAAGGCGTCGGCGGCGGATGCCAAGGCGAAAGCGATGCGGCATCTGGAGCGCGTGCACATTGCCGAGCAGGCGCAGAAATACCCCGCTCAGCTTTCCGGCGGCCAGCAGCAGCGCGTAGCGATCGCCCGCGCGCTCTGC
>Ga0102591_1001501_pt1 | contig 31666 bp, 29 predicted proteins | sample AraplaCol_mCL_r2_2_FD_76860 | JGI IMG/M metagenome (GOLD analysis project Ga0102591, IMG submission 76860) | Arabidopsis root microbial communities from North Carolina, USA - plate scrape MF_Col_mCL_r2 (SPADES assembly) (version 2) | ecosystem: Host-associated > Plants > Roots > Endosphere...
GGACGGCCGCCAGCGAGGCTGCCGCGATGCCCTTGCCAAGTGAGGACACCACGCCGCCGGTGACGAAAATCAGGGGAGTCATGGTTTTACTGCCGCTGGAAAGCCGTAGTTTACCGACTCGGCCCGGCCAGGGCGAGCCGCACGGCGTGCGCGACGCCCTGGAATCGGCTTGAAGGCGCGTCCGACCCGCGGGTTTCGCGGCGCCTCCCACGCACGCCACACCTTGAAAGAAGAACGCCCCGCGCGAGGCGGGGCGTTCGATGCGGCGGACGAGCGGGAGCGATCAGCGATCGTCCTCTTCCTCCGGCTCGCGGCTCGGATCGGCCTTGGCCTTGTCTTTCTTGCCGGTCTTGCCGGAGTCGGCCTTGCTGGCATCGGATGCGTCGGCCTTCTGCCCGGCCTTGCCGCGCGAATCCTGCGACTGCGCGCTCTTGGCCGCGTCGGTCTGCCCCGAGGTGGGCGAAGTCTGCTGCTGGGCGAAAGCGGGCGTCGCCAGGGCGGCGGCGATCACGGCGGGGAGAACAAGCTTGCGGACATTCATCGGATACGACCTCCAGTGAAGAAAAACGGCGCTGCGGGCGGGCCGCGACGCTGGCGGCACCCTACCCTCGCGGCGCCGAGCCTGCACTGAACGGGGCGCCGACGCCGATGTGGGGCGCCTGCGGCCCCATCGCAAGGGGCGCTCGGGCGCGTCTCACCCTGCGTGACTGGCGCCAGCGATGCTCTGCGACCGGACCGGCATCACACGCCGTGTTGTATTTCCGGCCCGGGCCACCGACCATCCCCGCTCCGCCTTGTACGTCCTCGAAGAAGTCGTCGAAGAATGAGTTCCCGCTACAACGCCGCAGACATCGAAGTCCTTTCCGGCCTTGACCCCGTCAAGCGCCGCCCCGGCATGTACACCGACACCTCGCGTCCGAACCACCTGGCGCAGGAAGTCATCGACAACGCCGTCGACGAGGCGCTGGCCGGCCACGCGCGCACCATCGAGGTGACGTTGCATGGCGACGGCAGCTGCTCGGTGTCCGACGACGGCCGCGGCATGCCGGTGGACATCCACCCGGAGGAGAAGATCCCCGGCGTCGAGCTGATCCTCACGCGCCTGCACGCGGGCGGCAAGTTCAGCAACAAGAACTACACCTTCTCCGGCGGCCTGCACGGCGTCGGCGTGAGCGTGGTCAACGCGCTGTCCAAGCTCGTCGAGGTGCGCATCAAGCGCGACGGCAACGAGTACCGCATGACGTTCAAGGATGGCGACCGCGCCACTCCGCTGGAAGTCGTCGGCACCGTCGGCAAGAAGAACACCGGCACGCGCGTGCATTTCTGGCCCGACCCGAAGTATTTCGATACGCCCAAGTTCAACCTGCGCGCCCTGCGCCACCTGCTGCGCGCCAAGGCCGTGCTGTGCCCCGGCCTCACCGTCAAGTTGCACGACGAAGCCAGCGACGAGCGCAACGAGTGGTACTACGAGGACGGCCTGCGCGATTACCTGCGCGGTGAACTCGCGGAGCGCGAACTGCTGCCGCCGGAGCTGTTCGTCGGGAAGCTGACCAAGGACACCGAGACCGCCGACTGGGCCGTCGCCTGGGTCGTCGAGGGCGAACTGGTGCAGGAAAGCTACGTCAACCTGATCCCGACCGCGCAGCACGGCACGCACGTCAACGGCCTGCGCACCGGCTTCACCGATGCGCTGCGCGAGTTCTGCGACTTCCGAAACCTGCTGCCGCGCGGCGTGAAACTCGCGCCGGAAGACGTGTGGGACCGCGTCGCCTTCGTGCTCAGCATCAAGATGACCGACCCGCAATTCAGCGGGCAGACCAAGGAACGCCTCTCTTCGCGCCAGGCCGCGGGTTTCGTCGAAGGCGCCGCGCACGATGCGTTCTCGCTGTGGCTGAACCAGCACGTCGAGATGGGCGAGAAGATCGCGCAGCTTGCGATCGAACGCGCCGCCGCGCGCCTCAAGACCGAGAAGCAGGTCGTCCGCAAGAAGGTCACGCAGGGCCCGGCGCTACCGGGCAAGCTGGCCGACTGTTCGAGCCAGGATCTTTCGCGCACGGAATTGTTCCTCGTCGAGGGCGACTCGGCCGGCGGCAGTGCGCGCCAGGCGCGGGACAAGGATTTCCAGGCGATCCTGCCCTTGCGCGGCAAGATCCTGAACACCTGGGAAGTCGCCTCCGGCAGCGTGCTCGCATCGCAGGAAGTGCACGACCTGGCGGTGGCGATCGGCTGCGATCCGGGCAAGGACGACCTGTCGGGCCTGCGCTACGGCAAGGTCATCATCCTCGCCGACGCGGACTCCGACGGCCTGCACATCGCCACGCTTCTGACCGCGCTGTTCCTCAAGCACTTTCCGTCGCTGGTCGCGGCCGGGCACGTGTTCGTCGCGATGCCGCCGCTGTTCCGCGTCGACGTGGGCAAGCAGGTGTTCTACGCGCTGGATGAAGAAGAGAAGCGCATCCTGCTGGAGAAGATCGAACGCGAGAAAGGCGATCGCAAGAAGGGCTTCAGCGGCCAGGTCAACACCACCCGCTTCAAGGGCCTGGGCGAGATGAACCCGTCGCAGCTGCGCGAATCGACGATCCATCCCGACACGCGCCGTCTCGTTCAGCTCACTGTGGACGACGACGTGCAGACGCATTCGCTGATGGACATGCTGCTGGCGAAGAAGCGCGCCGGCGATCGCAAGCAGTGGCTGGAAATGAAGGGCGATCTCGCGACGCTGGAAGTCTGAGTTCCTGCCGGTGCGGTAACGGGGCTGGGCAGCTCCGGACGGAAACCACCCGTGCTTGATGCCGGGTGGAGCATCCTCAAGAAGTACAGCAGCGGGACCTGGTCAATCGGCCAGCGTCGCCCGCAGCAGGTTCCTTATCACCGCCTGCAGCACCGATGCCTTGGACGCGTCGTACGCGAAACTGTCCTCGTCCATGTAGTTGCGCTGGCTCACTTCCAGCTGCACCGCCTGCACGCCGCGCGCGACATCGGCGTAATGGCGCGTGATGTAGCCGCCCTTGAAGCGGCCGTTGACGACGTGATCGTAGTCGCCCTGCCCGGCCAGCACGGCTTCCAGGCGCTGCTGCAGCTCAGGCGAGCAGCTCGCGCCGCCAGACGTGCCCAGGTTGAGATCCGGAAGCCGGCCTTCGAACAGGAAAGGCAGATCGCTGCCACGAATCGAATGGCCTTCCCACAGCACCACGCGACCGTGTTGCGCGCGCAGGCGTTCGATCTCCCCGACCAGCGCGTCGTGGTACGGACGCCAGTAACGCTCGACGCGTTGCGCGACTTCCGCTTCGTCCGGCGCCTGGCCTTCGAGGTAGACGGGTTCGCCGGTGAACTGCACTGCGGGGCACAGGCCCGTCGTGTTCTGGCCGGGATACAGCGAGGTGTCGTCCGGAGGACGATTCAGGTCGACCACGTAGCGCGAATGGCGCGGCACGATGATCGACGCACCCAGCTCGCGTGCGAAGTCGTAGAGCACCGACACGTGCCAGTCCGTGTCTGGCGCCCGGCGCGCCGCGGGCACCATGCGCGCAGCCAGTGCCTCGGGAATGTGGCTGCCATCGTGCGGCAGGCTGACCAGCAGCGGCGCGGTGCCGCGATGCAGGGTGAAGATGTCGGAATCGTGCGAAGCGTTCATCGTGTCGGTCTCGTTGCGCGTTAGCGCATCAGCACCACTTCCTCGGCGCTGGTCGGATGGATGGCGACGGTGTCGCGCAGGTCGTCCAGGGTGATGCCGCGTTTGAGCGCGACGGCGAAGCCCTGCAGGATCTCGTCCGCTGCTTCGCCCAGTAGATGGATGCCGACCACGCGTCGTTCATCCCCCACGCATACCAGCTTGAACAGGCTGCGCTGCGGAATGTCGGCCAGCGCGGAGAGCATCGGCCGGAACCCGGCGCGGTAGACATGCACGGCATCGCCGTGCATCTCGCGCGCTTTGCGTTCGGTCAGGCCCACTTGTCCCATCGGCGGATGCGAGAACACGACCGTCGGAATATCGCGCACATCCAGCAGCTCCGTGGCGCCGCCGTACAGGCGATCCATCAACCGTCGCGCGGCGGCGATGGCGACGGGCGTCAGTGGCGGGTTCGGCGTGATGTCGCCCACGGCGAAGATGCCGTCGACATTGGTCGCATGGCGCTCATCCACGCCGACATGGCCGCCGATGTCGGTGGCGACGCCGGCGCGTTCGAGCTCCAGGCGCTCGCTATTGGGTTTGCGGCCGGTCGCGAACAACACGGCGTCGAAGGGATCGCTAAGCACGCCGTCTTCGCAGCGCACGCGCTTGCCTTCGTCTTCCAGCGCCGCTACTGAATGGCCGAAGTGCAGGCGGATGCCGGACTGGCGATAGTCCTCGGCCAGTTGCGCGGCCAGCTCGTGGTCGAAACCGTTCAGCAGGTGATCGCCACGTACGAACATATCCACGCGACTGCCCAGTGCCTGGAGCAAGCCAGCCAGTTCCACGGCGATGTAGCCGCCGCCAACAACCGCCACCCGTTCCGGCGCGGCGCGCCACTGGAAGAAGTCGTCCGAAACACTGGCCCATTCCGCGCCCGGGATCTCCGGCCGGTGCGGGCGTCCACCGGTCGCGATGAGGATGCGCCGCGTGCGCAGCAGCGTGCCGTTTTCGCACTCCACCGTGCGTGCATCGACGAAACGCGCGAAGCTCGGCACCACCATGATTCCGGCCGAATCCAGCCGACGGCGATAGCTCGCGTGGATGTTGGCGATGTAGCGCTCGCGATGGACGATGAACTCCGGCCAGTCCAGCGTGGCCGGGGGTACGTCGAACCCCAGCGTCTGCGCGAGGCGGAGGCGGCCGGCGACGTCGGCGGCGAGCCACATCGCCTTCTTGGGCACGCAGCCGACGTTCACGCAGGTCCCGCCCAGCAGGTGCGGTTCCAGCAATGCGACCCGCGCACCATGTTCGGCAGCGCGGAACGCGCCGGCCAAACCGCCGGAACCGCCGCCGATGACGATCAGGTCGAAGCCGGTGGCTTCCAGGCTCATGCGGACGTGCTCATGCGGATGCGCTCGCTGTTCACAGGAAACGCTCGATGCCATAGGGCGCCGGATCGAGATCTGGTCGGCGCCCGGCGATGAGATCTGCGACGAGCTGACCGGTCGCCGAACTCATGCTCACACCCATCATGCCGTGTCCGGTCGCGACGATGACCCGCTCGTTGCCGGGCACGCGACCGATGATCGGCACGTCGTCGCAGCTCATCGGACGCCAGCCGAACCATTCTTCCTGCTTCTGCGCGCCGTACGGCTCGTGCAGGTATTCGGCGGCGCCGCGCTCCAGTGCGGCCAGGCGACGTGGATTGAGCGTGTCGTCGTAGCCGCTGAATTCCATCGTGCTGCCCAGGCGGAAGCCGCTGTCCCACGCGGTCACGCACACCTGGCGCTCGCGCAGTACGAGCGGACGGCGCGGCACGCGCGACGGCGTGGAATAGGTAATGGAGTAGCCCTTGCCCGGCTGGATCGCGCCCTTCAGCGCGGGCGCGCCGATGGCATCGGCAAGCTTGGGCGACCAAGCGCCCAGCGCCATCACCATTTCGCGCGCCGGAACCTCGCCCTGTGCGGTCGCCACGCGCACGCCACCGACGTCCTCGCGCACACCGGTGAAGGCGCAATGCTCGACGATGGTGCCGCCGCGTGCGCGCACCACGCGCGCCAGTTCGCCGACGTAGCGGTCCGGGCGCAGCACTGCATCGCCATCGAAACGGATCGCGCCGGCGAGACCCGGCTTGAGCGCCGGCTCCATCATTTCGTACGTGCGACCGTCCACGACGTCCACGCGCACGCCCAGTTCGCGCAGGAAGCCGACTTCGTCCTGGAAGTGCGCGAACTCGTGCGGATCGCGGAAGACGTAGTCCTCGCCGGAATGCGCGAATTCGCAGGCCAGGTCGTAATCGCGCACCCACTGGGCGAGGCGATCGCGCGAATCGTTGAGGATCGCCGACTTCGCGCGCGCACTGCTGCGCCAGTCGCGATCGTTGCAGCGCACCGCGAAGCGCAGCAGCCACGACCACAGTGCAGGATCGAACCGCGGGGCAACGTATAGCGGCGCGTCGGGCGTGAGCATCCAGCGCAGCGCGCGCAGGACCACGCCAGGCGCTGCCAGCGGCGGCGCGTGGCTGGGCGTGATCGTTCCGCAATTGCCATGCGAACTGCCGCCGCCGACGCGGCCGGCGTCGATCACGCGGACGCTTCGTCCGCTCTCCAGGATTGCCAGGGCGCTGGCCAGACCGATCACGCCTGCGCCGACGATCACCACATCTTCGCGCTGTTCCATGGGCATGAGTTTAGGGGCTCCGGGCGGGCGCGGCCCGCATCGGCGGAAAACACTTGTATGTGAAAGCCCGCCATACCCACTCCACCGGGCCGAAGCGGAAGTGCGTCAGCCAGGCGCGACTTGCGAGGACCTGCAGCGCAAACAGGACGACCACGCCCAGCAACTGCCAGCGGCGCGCGACCTGGCCCCACAGGCCGAGTCCGTAGCCGTAGAACACCAGCGTGCCGACGACTGACTGCAGCAAGTAGTTCGTGAGCGCCATGCGTCCGGCCGGTGCGAGCACGCCGAGTGCCCGTGCGCCGACGTTCGTCTGCAATGCGCGCAGCGTCCACGACAGATACCCAAGGCTCATCAGCGGCGAGGCCAGCAACATCAGCGACATCGCCAGCAACGCACGATTGCCGTCGCCTTCCCAGTCGAACCGCACGGCAACCGCGGCGCTCGCCAGCGCAAGCGCCACGCCGACCGGCAATGCCACCAGCCGCAAGGTGCGATGCAGCCCGGCATGTGCGCGGGGATTGGCTATCGCCCCGCTCCGCAGCAGCCAGGCGCCCATCAGGAACACGCCAATCGCGAAGACTTCGAACACCAGCGTCTCATCGAGGTTGTCGACGAAGAAACGTGCGCGCACCAGCACCGCGTCCCACCAGGAGCCGGCCGAGTACACAGCGATCTCCTCCGCGCGGCGCGTCTGTTCCAGTGCCAGCCGCGCTGCTTCATGCGCGGACACGGGCACCGGCCCCGTCGCGGCGCCGGCCGAAAACCAACCCGCTCCCGCCATCAACAGCAGCGCCAAGGCCGGCACACCGTACAGCGCCGCGCCCCAGCGTCCCTGGCGTGCCGGTTCGGCATCGCGGAACCAGAGCAGCACGAACGCGCCCAAAGCGTAGGTCACGAGGATATCGCCCGCCCAGATCAGCAGTGCGTGCACGAGCCCGATCGCCATCAGGCCCGCGGCGCGGCGCAGGTAGAGCGCGCGGAAATCCGAGCCGGCGGCACGTGCACGTTCGTCCATGAGCGCGAAGCCCATGCCGAACAGCAGCGAGAACAGGATCCAGAACTTGCCCTGCACGAAGACGTACACCAGCCACGCCAGTGCGTGGTCCAGCGGCGCCAGCGACGGGTCCAGCCCCGTGCCCATGTCGCGCAACGGGCGGCTGAAGTACTCGACGTTCATCAACCCGATGCCGAGCAGCGCGAGCGCGCGCAGCACGTCGAGCGATACGAGACGCTCGCCCGCCGCGACCGGACTCGCTTTCCAATCCGCCACCGAAGCATGTTCGCGCGTGTCCGACACCTGCGCCGTCAACATCCCGCCGTCCCCTGCATCCGCCACCCCGTTTGCCGGACAGCGATTAGAGCATGGGGCGCATCAACGAGCCTGCGTCGTATGGCGGCAGAACGCTCGGAAAGTGACACGTCGGAAGGTGGGAATCTGCCGCGTCGTGCCGTCCACCCCGCGTGTCGCGAATCGGCGCCTTCGACCGCGGCATTCCTCAAAATGAAACGGCCCGCTTTCGCGGGCCGTCAGGTGGCGCTTTGGCGCCGATCAGCGAAAGCCGATCAGTGGTGGTGACCGCCGTCGCCGTGCACGTGGCCGTGCTCGATTTCCTCCGCCGAGGCTTCACGCACTTCGACGATCTCGATGGCGAAGTGCAGGTCCTTGCCGGCCATCGGATGGTTGAGGTCGACGTCGACCACGCTCATGCCCACCTTCTGGATGGTCACGGCGCGCGGACCGAAGTTGGTCGGCAGCACGGCCTGCATGCCCGGCTCGAGGCGGGCGCCCTTGAAATGCTTCTTCGGCACGCGCTGGGTCAGGCCATCGCGGCGCTCGCCGTAGGCTTCGGCGGCGGTCACGTCGACTTCGAACTTCTCGCCGGCCTCGCGACCTTCCATCGCCTTTTCCAGGCCCGGGATGATGTTGCCGTGACCGATCAGGATCGCCAGCGGCTCGCGGCCCTCGGACGTTTCCAGCGGCTCCTGGCCGGCTTCGGACACGGTGTAGTGGAAGCGGACGACGCGGTCTTTCTCGATCTTCATTGGACTGGAACTCGGCTGGTGGCCGCGACGGCGGCGGCCCGGGTGCGGCGGCAGGCTTGCCGTCGACGACATGAACGGCCAAAGTACCGGCCGTGACGAAAGCTCGGCATTATCCCGGCAAGCTCATTCCCGCGCCAGCGCGCGGTCTCCGCCTCTTTCTCCTGATCGCCCTGCTGGCCGCACTCGCGGGCTGCGGTGGCGGTCGCGAAACCGTGCGCCGCGCGCCACCGCCCCAGCAGCGCGTCTGGCCGGTGGTCGAACCGGCCGATCCGGTGGCGGCGAACGCGGTGCTGATGCGGGCGATCAGCCTGGTCGGCACGCCATACCGCTACGGTGGCAACACGCCCGAGACCGGCTTCGATTGCAGCGGGCTGGTCAATTATGTGTACCGCGACATGCTCTCACTGAGCCTGCCGCGGACCTCGCGGGATCTGGCCGCATTCCAGGGCCCGAAGATCGTGCCGGACCGCCTCGCGGCCGGCGACCTGGTGTTCTTCGGCCAGGGCGGAAACGTAAGCCACGTCGGCATTTACGTGGGCGAAGGCCGCTTCGTCCACGCCCCCAGCACCGGCGGGACGGTGCGGCTGGACCATCTGGACGGCAGCTACTGGCGGGATCACTACACCGGGGCAAAGCGGGTCCTGCGGTGAAGTCGAAGTGAAGCGACTGGCACGATTTGTGACACGGCGCGAGTTCACTTAACGACATTTTTACGAAATACGAACGACATTCGTCTTTCACACAGGCATCATCCACGGCGACTGTGTTGCTGTGAACTCTGCGTGATGCCCTATACGACCTCAGGCGCTCTTGCCGCCCCGACCTTCCGACACCGGACCCGCGTCCGGTTCGTGATCGCCGCCGCGCTGGCCCTGATGGCCGTTCCGGCCTTCGCACAGCAGATGCCTTCCTCGTCGCTCGCGGGCGACTCGGCCGATGCGCCGGCCCCGGTTTCGCACAACTCGCTGCCGGAGGCGATGAGCCTGTCCGACCGCGCGCTCCTCCTCGCCACGGACATGAACCGTTATCTGGTGCCCGCCGCGTCGATGGGCGAGCCGATGACGCAGCTGCCGGCCGAAGAGCAGGGCAAGATCAAGACCGTCCTCCAGCGCGCCATGGCGCTGCTGGGCACCCCCTACCGCTGGGGCGGCAGCGATCCGAACAAGGGTTTCGACTGCTCGGGCCTCGTCGGCTACGTGTTCCGTAACGCCCTGGGCATCGAACTGCCGCGCGTCTCGCGCGAAATGGCCAAGACCGGCGAGCTCATCAACGACCGCGCCAAGCTCAATGCCGGCGACCTGGTGTTCTTCGGCCGTCGCGGCCGCGTCGACCACGTCGGCATCTACGTCGGCGAAGGCCGCTTCGTCCACGCGCCCAGCCGCGGCAAGGACGTGCAGGTGTCCGACCTCGACGGCGGCTACTGGTCCCAGAAGTTCATCGAAGCGCGCCGCGTCGACGGGATCTGAAACAGCGAGATCTGAATCAGCGAGATCTGATTCCGCATCGCGTTCGCAGAAAGGCCGCCCCTGGGGCGGCCTTTTTGTTTGGGTCGCGGGTAGCGCGATCCGTGTTCCCGGGTGCGCTTCGCTTACCCGGGCTACACCGCTCCAAGGTCAGGCGGTGTCGTTCACGGCGCTCAGGCGCTCGACGGTCTGCTCGATGCCCTTGCTCAGCTCCATCACCTTGAGCGCGTACTCGCCCAGGCGCTTGTCGTCGTCGTTCACCGGCGTCCAGGGCGGGACCGGGGTCGGCTTGCCTTCCACGGCGTCCAGGGCGACGAAGACGATGATGCAGTGCGTGCACAGGCGCTCCTGCTCCGGGCCCTCCATCGGGTCGCGCGCCTTCACGTCGACGGCGAAGTGCATGCTCGTGGTGCCGGTGTGGACCAGCTTCGTGTGGACCGTCACCAGGTCCGAGATGCGGATCGGCGCGACGAAGCGGATGCCGCCCACCGCGACCGTCACGCTGTAGGTGCCGCTCCAGCCGACCGCCGCCGCGTAGCCGGCCTGGTCGATCCACTTCATCACCATGCCGCCGTGGACCTTGCCGCCGTAGTTCACGTCGGTCGGTTCGGCGAGGAACCGCAGGTTGAGTTCGCGTTGACGTCCGCTCATGCCGTCGCTCCTTTCCGATCGTCCGTTGGATTCAAAACGCCCAGGTGCCGCACCACCGCCGCGCCAACACCGTGCACGCCCGTGCGCAGGCGGTCGTCGTTGAGCACGCCGTAGTCGGTCAGCTTGTCGGCCGCCTGCCCCACCGCGACCTGCTGCGGCACGACCAGCAGCCCGAGCTTGGCGAGGGCGTCGCGCAGCACCAGCAGCGAACGCAGGCCGCCCAGCGGGCCGGGCGACGCGGACACGATGCCCGCCACCTTGTCCTGGAACAGCGCGACGCCCGACCGGCCCGATTCCATCGGCCGCGAGATCCAGTCCAGCGTGTTCTTCACCAGCGCCGGCATCGAGCCGTTGTACTCCGGCGTGCTGATGAGCAGCCCGTCGTGTTCGCCCATCAGCGCCTGCAGCCGGCGCGCGTTCTCCGGCATGCCGTCGGCTTCGATGTCGCCGTCGTAGATCGGCAGCGCGTACTCGCGCAGTTCGATCAGCGTGACCTGCGCACCGGCGGCACGCGCGCCTTCGGCCAGTACGTGGATCAGGCGCCGGTTGTACGAGCCCTGGCGCAGGCTGCCGGCGAAGGCGAGCAGGCGGGGCGGCGAATCGGGCATTGCTGGCTCCGTGTCGGGGGCTGCGGGAGGGGTATCGATTATGCGCGGGTGGGTGCGCTTGCGGCGGCAACGTCGTCGCGCGATGCTCGCGGCACTTCCGATGGACGGAGAACACGCGGATGGGACGCACGATCCTGGGGATGCTGGTCGGCGTGGTGGTCGCGATCGCGGTGATCGCCGCCGTCGAGGCGCTGGGCCACAACGTCTGGCCGCCGCCGGCCGGACTGGACCCGACCGATCCGGCCAACGAAGCCGCCTTCGCCGCCTTCATCGCGGGCATGCCGTTCGCCGCGAAGCTGCTGATCCTCGTCGCGTGGGTGCTGGGCACCTTCATCGGCGCGCTGGCCGCGGCGAAGCTCGCACGCCATCAGACGGCCGCCGCGCTGCTGGTCGCACTGGTGGTGCTCTCGGGCGTGGTGGGCATGATCATGAAGGTGCCGCATCCGACGTGGCTGTCCGTCGCGGGCGTGCTGCTGCCGATTCCCGCCGCGCTGCTGGCTGTGCGGCTGGTGTATCGACGCACCACCTTGCCGCGCGTGTCCTGACCCGCGCGCGTCCCACGGAGCGCACTGCGTGTGAATCCCGAAGTCGCGTGGGCGCTTACACTGTGCCCTTCCCCCGCTTCGATGCCGCCATGCGCCTCCACGCCGCGCTCTGTGTCCTGCTGACCGCGTTCTCCGCACTGCCCCTGCACGCCGCCGAACCGCTGCTTCCGAAGGCGGAGGGTTACGAATCGCGCGAAGACTGGCGACGTCCGATCGCGCCCTTCGCGCTCGCCGATCGCAGCTGGTACATCGGCACCGAAGGCCTGAGCGCCGTGCTGGTGAAGACCGACGCCGGCGCCGTGCTGATCGACGGCGGCCTTCCGCAGGCGGCCGACATGCTGCTCGCGCACATGCGCACGCTCGGCGTCGCGCCGTCGGACCTGAAACTGATCCTGCTCAGCCACGCGCATATCGACCACGCAGGTCCCATCGCCGCGATCAAGCGCACCACCGGCGCGCAGGTGGCGACGAATGCCGAATCGGCGGTGCTGCTCGAACGCGGCGGCTACGACGACCTGAACTTCGGCGACGACATGGTGTTCCCGCCGGTGCACACCGACCGCATCGTGATGGACGGCGAGGCGGTGGAAGTGGGTGGCGTGGTCTTCACCGCGCATTTCACGCCCGGCCACACGCCCGGCAGCATGAGCTGGACCTGGACCGATTCGAAGAACGGTAAACCGCTGCGCATCGCCTACGTCGACAGCCTGAGCGCGCCGGGCTACAAGCTCGTCGGCAACGCGCGCCAGCCTCGCATCGTCGATGGATATCGCCGCGCGTTCGCCGAAGTGCGCACGCTTCCGTGCGACCTGTTGCTCACGCCGCATCCGGATGCGTCGGACTGGAAGCTGGGCGAATCCAGCACGCCGACCACGCTCACCTGCCGCGCCTACGCCGACCGCGTCGAAGCCGCGTTCGACAAGACGCTGAAGCAGCAGCAGTCCGCCGCGAAGGGCGCACGCTGATGCCGTACACGCCCATCGTCGCCACGCTCGGTTACGTGCTTTCGCCCGATGGCCGCGAAGTGCTGATGGTCCATCGCAATGCGCGGCCGGACGATCACCAGCTCGGCAAATACAACGGGCTGGGCGGCAAGATCGAGCGCGACGAGGACGTCGTGGCCGGCATGCGCCGAGAAATCCTCGAAGAGGCCGGCATCCAATGCGATGCGATGCAGCTGCGCGGCACGATCAGCTGGCCGGGCTTCGGCAAGCACGGCGAGGACTGGCTCGGCTTCGTCTTCGTCATCACGCGCTTTCGCGGCACGCCGCATGCGAGCAATCCGGAAGGCACGCTGGAATGGGTGCCCATCGAAAAGCTCGACGAGCTACCGATGTGGGAAGGAGATCGCAACTTCCTGCCGCTGGTGTTCGACGACGATCCGCGCGCGTTCCACGGCGTGATGCCGTATCGCGACGGACGCATGCAGTCGTGGTCGTACTCGCGCGTCTGAGGTTTCAGCGCCCCATCCGCACGCTGCCGCGCCCGTCGTGCTGTTCGAACACGAAGCGATAGGTCAGCGTCACCGCTTCGGGAACTTCGGTGTAACCGCCGCAACTGCCGACGGTATCGTCCTTCGTCTTCGCATCGGGAAACACGCAGCGCAGCGCCGGGTCGTAACGCCAGCCGGCAACGGCGCGCTGCACGGATGCGAAGAACGCCGCATCGACCTCGTCGCCGCCCGGACATTCCGGCGGGGCGACGGCGGGCGCCGACGACATCACCGTGCCATCGCGTCCGATCGCCACTCGCATGCATACCGCCTGCGGTGGCAATGCCTTCGAAAGCAGCTCGTCGGGATACGCCGGCATCGCGTTTGCGTCGTCTTCCACCGGCACGAGGAAGGATTCGTTGTCAGCGAGCGTCACGCGCGATGCTTCGGCGAGCGTTCCGCTGATTTCGCGCATGCCGACGTGTCCGGCACGCGTCGCCGCGTCATCGTTCGCGACCGGTGCCTGCGTCGCACAGCCAGCGAACATCACCGCGAGCACCATCCAGCCGTTGCGCATCCGTTCTTCCCTGACGTGACGGTCGCTATCGGACCTGGTACTCCATGTTGACCGACGGCGCACCGTTCGCGCCATCGGTCGTATCGACGAACCCATACCGCGCATAGAGATGCTTCGCGTCGCCATCGGCGGCGAGCGATACCACCGCCGAAGCCGGCGCATTCGCGCGCAGCCATTCGTCCAGCGCGCCCATGATGCGCTTGCCCAGTCCCTGCCCCTGCAGCGCGGGCGTCACCGCGATGTCGACAACGATGAAGAAGCAACCGCCGTCGCCGATCACGCGACCCATGCCGACGACCTGCCCTTCGTGCAGCAGGCTCACGCCGTAAAGCGTGTTCGGCAGTCCACGCCGCGCTGCTTCGATCGTGCGCGTCGCCATGCCGGCTTCGGCGCGCAGGCGACAGTAATCGTCCGCGCCGGGGAACCGTTCGACCAGTTCCACCTGCGCGGCAGTCATCAGCCGGCTTCCCGCGTGACCCGGACTTCGGCCTTCTCGCCAGCGGCGATGCCGAGGTTGCTCGATGCGGCTTCGTACACCTCGCGATCGAGCAGGCCCGATTCCTTCGCCACGATCACCGGCACCGCCATCTGTCCGGTCACGTTGGTCATCGTGCGCATCATGTCGAGCACGCGGTCGATGGCGACCAGATACCCGATGCCTTCCAGCGGCAGGCCCGCGGCGGACAGCACCAGCGTCACCATCACGATCGCCGTGCCCGGCACGCCCGCCGTGCCGAAACTGCCGAGCACCGAGGCGATCAGGATCGTCGCGTACTGCCCAGGTTCCAGGTGCAGGCCGAAGTACTGCGCGACGAACATCGAGGTCAGCGCGGGGTAGATCGCGCCGCAGCCGTCCATCTTGATGCTCGCACCCAGCGGCACGGCGAAGGCCGCGTAATCCTTGTCGACGCCGAGGTTGTGCGTGACCGAGCGGATCGCCGCCGGCATCGCGGCGAAACTCGACGACGCCACGAACGCCACCTGCATTCCCGGCGCGGCACCACGGAAGAACTTCAGCGGATTGAGCCCGTGCAGCGCGATCAGGCTGCCGTACACGAAGACGATGTGGATCGCGCACGCCAGGTACAGCGCGAACACGAACGTGCCCAGCGGCAGCAGTTTCTCGAAACCGTAGGCGCCGACCAGCGAGGCGATCAGGCCGAAGGTGCCCAGCGGCGTCATTTCCAGCACGAAACGCGTGACCTGCACCATCGTGTCGCTGGCCTCGCCGACCAGCTTGCGCAGGCCGGACACGCGTTCGCCCAGTTTCACCAGCGCGAAGCCGACCAGCCCGGCGAACACGATCACCTGCAGGATCTTGCCTTCGCTGAGCGCCTTGAACGGATTGGTCGGAATGACGTCCAGCAGCACGTCCTTGGGCGAGGGCACCACGCGCACGGTGTAATCGGCGGCCATCGTCAGGCCGCTGACGCCGTGGCCGGGCTGCAGCAGCCAGCCGATGAGCAGGCCGACGCCTACCGCCAGCGCGGCCGTGATCGCGAACCACACGAACGTGCGCCCACCCAGCGCCGCCACGGACTTCTGCCCGTGCAGGCTGCCGATGGCGTTCATCACCGCGAAGAACACCAGCGGCACGGCGATCATCTTGATCAGCGTGACGTAGATCGTGCCCAGCGGTTCGAACCAGATCTCGGCCCGGTGGCCGAACAGCCAGCCCGCCAGCGCGCCCAACACGAAGCCCGCCAGCACGCGCTGCCAGAACGGGATTCGCAACCAGGCAGACACCAGCTTCATCCGTACCTCTTTACCTAAACTGTCGGCTTGGCACGATAGCCCACACCGTAGGGGGTGACGACCCCGCGAATGCAACGCCGGTGTCCCGTAGCTGCAATAACGCGCCCCATAATCGCGCCTTGCCTCTCCTCGACGCCTTCCGAATGTCCCGAGCCTCCAGCGCCGCACTCGCCCTCGCCACGACCCTGCTCGCCACCGCCTGCGCCACCGGTGGCGTCGCGACCGATCCGGCAAAGTCCACCTCAGTGGACGTCGACGTCCCGTCGATCCGTCATCCGGCCGGCGAAACCCCGCAGTGGTGGTTCCGCGACGGCGCCGCGCAGGCCGCGCAGCGCGGCGCGATGGGCGGCCACGCCAAGAACGTGATTCTCTTCGTCGGCGACGGCATGAGCCTGACCACCGTCGCCGCCGCGCGCATCCTCGACGGCCAGCGCAAAGGCGGCCCGGGCGAGAACAACCGCCTGAGCTGGGAAAACTTCCCGGCCACGGCGCTCAGCAAGACCTACAACACCGATTCGCAGACGCCCGACTCGGCCGGCACGATGAGCGCCATGGCGACCGGCGTGAAGACGCGCGCGGGCGTGCTCAGCATCGGCCAGCAGCCGATGCGTCGCGACTGCGCCGGCGCGCAGGCCGTTCCGATGCTGACGCTGTGGGAACTCGCGGCTAGTCGCGGTTTCGCCACCGGCGTGGTCACCACCACGCGCGTGACGCATGCGACGCCGGGCGCGACCTTCACCCACGTGCCCGAGCGCAATTGGGAGAACGACACCGAATTGTCCGACGAAGCGCGCCAGGCCGGCTGCATCGACATCGCGCGCCAGCTGGTCGAAACCCGTTTCGGCAACGGCCCGGACGTGCTGATGGGCGGCGGTCGGAAGAACTTCATGCCGGTGTCCGAGCGCGACCCGGAATACGACGACAAGGTTGGCGAACGCCTCGACGGTCGCGACCTCGTCGCGCAGTGGAAGCAGCGCCATCCGAGCGGCACGTACGTGTGGAATGCGCAGCAGCTGGCCGATGCGCCGGCGAGCGGCCCGCTGCTGGGCCTGTTCGAACCCGACCACATGCAGTTCACCGCCGATCGTCCGCGCGATGGCGCCGGCGAGCCGACGCTGGCCGAGATGACCCGCACCGCAATCGCGCGCCTGAAGCAGAACGACAAGGGCTTCGTGCTGCTCGTCGAAGGCGGCCGCATCGACCACGCGCATCACTACGGCAACGCATATCGCGCGCTCACCGACACCATCGCGCTGAGCGAAGCGGTGCAGGCCGCGGTGGATGCGACGTCCGCGCAGGACACGCTCATCCTGGTCACCGCCGATCATTCGCACACGCTGAGCTTCGTGGGCTATCCCAAGCGCGGCAATCCGATCCTCGACAAGGTGCGCGGCAGCAGCGGCGAGGACGATGGCAACGGCAACTACGCGCTGGACCAGCTCGGCCTGCCGTACACCACGCTCAGCTACAGCAACGGGCCGGGCTACGTCGGCGCGAGCGCGCAGCAACCCGAAGGCCCGAAGCGTTTCCAGCACACCGTGAGTGGCGTGCAGATCCCGAAGAACGGCCGCCCGGACCTTCGCAACGTCGACACGCAGGATCCGGATTACCTGCAGGAAGCACTGGTGCCGACGGCCGCCGAATCGCACGGCGGCGACGACGTCGGCATCTGGGCAAGCGGTCCGGGTAGCGATGCGGTGCGAGGCAGCGTCGAACAGAACACGATCTTCCACTTCCTGCTGCAATCGATGCCCGCGCTGCGTGCGGAACTTTGCAAGGCCGGCGACTGCGACGGCAACGGCGTGCCGGTGACGCTGCCGGAGCCGGGGAAGTTCAGGCAGTAAGGGTTTTCGTCGTGCAGGCGTGGCGGCGATGCGGCCACGCCTGCAGAACGTTGCCGTTGCCCGCAGGCGATCGGAAGCTTGGCGGGTGATTCTTCTTCTGATCGGCCTACGCGAACGCGTGCAAGAGCAAGATCAAGATGGGTTCCAGCGTTCGCTGGAATGACGGTGAGGTTTGGAACCGGCAACGCAGTGCCCGGGCGTTATGGGCCTGGATCCCGGCTTCGCCGGGATGACGGAGAGGTTTGGAACCGGCAACGCAGTGCCCATGCGCTATGGGCCTGGGTCCCGGCTTTCGCCGGGATGACGGCGAGGGTGTGGATCGACGCGAAAGTCAGCTGTCCCCGGCCCGCTTCTTCTGCGCCGCCGCCTTCGACACGCTCTGCGAGCCCTGCGCCTCCTGCGGCGGCGTCAGCGTCGCCGTATCGCGATCGAACTCGGACAACGGGCTTTCCGACGGGCACGTCTGGTCGGGGAATCCGAAATCCGTGCGCAACTTCAGGCCGCACGCGTTGAGGGCATCCAGATCCGTGTCCGGCGTCTTGCAGCGCTTGTCGAACGCGCGCACGAACGAATCGCGACGGCTCACGAAATCCTCGCCGCACTTGCGCATCAGACGGAGACGATCGAGATCGTCCTGCGCCGGGTTCACGCCATCGAGCCCGTACAGTTCGAGTTCTTCCGTCGTGAGCAAGCGCAGGCCACGGTTCGGCACCGCCATCATCAGGTCGGCGACGGCCGTCGCCGCGCCGTTGCGTTCGAGGTAATCGCGCACGCGGTCGTAGACCACCCGCAACTCGGCGTTGAGCTGCGCGCGCGTCGTCGCGGTGGAACTCATGCGGATGATGCGGTGGATGCCCACCTGCCCCGCGATCATCCGCGTGTCGCCCGCGCTGAGGATGAACACGCAGGCGCTGTGGCAGATCGCGCCTTCGCGCACCCAGATCGTCCATCGCGATTCCGCGATGTAGTCGCCTGCCTGGATCGCGTCCTCCACCTGGCCGCCGGCCGAGTCGATGTCGAGCACGCGCTTGCGGATGTCCATCGAATCGGCGACTTCGGTGACGCGCTCGACCAGCGTGCCGAAATCCGCGTTGACCTTGCCCTTGTATCGCAGCCGCGCAACGCCGCCCGACTCGCAGGGCGCCAGCGCGGCCTTGAGGCCGTCGCGACCGAAATCGGTGAGCACATCGCCGTCACCGAGCTGGGCGTAATCGAGTTCGCAGCTGATGGACGCGACGCCGGACGAGAGTTCAAGTGGCGCCGCCCACGGCTTGCGCGGTTCGGCGACGGGCTCGGGGCGCGCGATCTCGCGAACGGACGTGCGCGCCTGGCGCGTGCCCTCCGGCTTGGCAGGAACGACCTTCACCGGCGCGGTGCTGATGGCGCCACCGTCCTGCGGGCTGGCGACTTCCTCGATCACCATGCCCTGCGTCGTCTCCGGTTCGGGACGCTGGCACGCGGCGGCGGCAAGGCAGAACGACAGCAGGGCAACGGCACGGAACGACATGTCGGAAGACGGATCTCAGTAGGGAGTCAGGCGCGCGTCGCCACATGAACAGGGCGCACGCGCAGGCGTTGGACCACAGCTTACGGCGTATGCGCTGACTCGTGGCCGAGCCGCGCGCCGGATCCATCCGCGCATCGCGTTCATCTGCCTTGACGAAGCGGCTCATGCTCCTTCGAGGCATCGGCCAACGCTAGAACTCTTCTCACTGTTGGCGGGAAGACGCTCCTCCATGATCGGCAACCGCAGTTCCTGCCAAGGAGGTCACCGTGAAGCGTTCCATGTTGTTGATCCTGGCCTGCTGTCTGGCCGCGCTGTTGCCGCTGGCCAGCCACGCCCAGTCCCCGCCCCAACCCGTTCCCGGAAAACCGGCGACCGAAGCCACGCGCCGCGCGAATGCGGCGATGGCCAAAACCCTCGACTTCACCGACAAGCAGGATTTCGAGGACGCCAGCCGCGGCCTCGTCGCAAAGCCCGACACGCTGACCATCAAGGACGACCAGGGCCGCGTCGTCTGGGACATGGAGAGCTACAAGGCCTTCATCGGCGACGACATGCAGGCGCCCGACACCGTCAACCCGAGCCTGTGGCGCAACGCGCAGCTCAACATGCACTACGGCCTGTTCCAGGTGACCGACCGCATCTGGCAGGTGCGCGGTTACGACCTGTCCAACATCACGTTCATCAAGGGCGATACCGGCTGGATCGTCGGCGACCCGCTCAGCAATACGGAGACCGCACGCGCTGCACTCGAACTGGTGAACGAGCACCTGGGCAAGCGCCCGATGGTCGCGGTGATCTACAGCCACTCGCATGGCGACCATTACGGCGGCGTGCGCGGCATCGTCGACGAAGCCGACGTGAAGGCCGGCAAGGTGCAGATCCTCGCGCCGGAACACTTCACCGAAGAGGCTGTGTCCGAGAACGTGATTGCCGGAAACGCGATGGCCCGACGCGGCTTCTACATGTACGGCCCGCTGCTGCCGCGTAATCCGACCGGCGGCGTCAATGGCGGCCTTGGACAGACGATTCCGCACGGCACGGTTGGCCTGATCCTGCCGACGGACTCGATCCGCAAGACCGGCGAGACACGCACCATCGACGGCGTGCAGATGGTGTTCCAGATGACGCCGGGCACCGAGGCGCCGGCGGAAATGAACGTCTTCTTCCCGCAGTTCAAGACGATGTGGATGGCCGAGAACGCCACGCACACGTTGCACAACCTGCTGACACTGCGCGGCGCGCAGGTGCGCAACGGACTGGTGTGGTCGAAGTTCCTCGACCAGACGATCCAGCAGTACGGCAAGCAGACCGATGTCGAGTTCGCCAGCCATCACTGGCCGATGTGGGGCAACGAGCGCATCGTGAAGTTCCTGGGTAACCAGCGCGATCTCTACAAGTACATCCACGACCAGTCGGTGAACCTGATGAATCAGGGCTACACGGGCACCGAGATCGCCGACATGATCCAGCTGCCGCCGTCGCTGGCGAAGGCCTGGTACAACCGCGGCTACTACGGCACGGTCAAGCACGATTCGCGCGCGGTGTACCAGCGCTACATGGGTTTCTACGACGGCAATCCGTCCACGCTCGACCAGTTGCCGCCCGAACCGGTCGCGAAGAAATACGTCGAGTACATGGGCGGTTCCGCGGCGGTCCTGAAGAAGGCGAAGGCGGACTTCGACAAGGGCGAATACCGTTGGGTGGCCGAGGCGGTCAAGCACGTGGTGTTCGCCGATCCCGGCAACCGCGAGGCGAAGGAACTGCTGGCGGACACCTACGAGCAGATGGGCTACCAGGCCGAATCCGGCCCGTGGCGCTCGATCTACCTGATGGGCGCGTACGAACTACGCAATGGCCTGCCGAAGGCGCCGGCGCTCAATCTCGCCGGCCCCGACGCCGTCGATGCGATGCCGCTGGACATGCTGTTCGACTACTGGGGCGTGCGGTTCGATGGACCGAAGGCCGCGGGAAAGAACATGCAGCTGGGCTTCAATATCGCCGACATCAAGCAGGACTACACGCTGTCGGTGCACAACGGCGTGCTGACCTACGATGCGCACCGCCCGGCCAAGCCCGATGCGCAGCTCACGCTATAAGGCCGTGCTCAACAAGGTGCAGCTGGGCGAAACGACCATCGACCAGGCCATCGCTTCGGGCGACATCAAGGTCACCGGTGATCGCGGCAAGGTGACGGAGTTCTTCGGCCTGCTCGGTACGCCGCCGTTCTGGTTCGACATCGTCACGCCGTGACGCAACGCGATCTGCGCCCACTTCACCTGCGGCGCAGGCTTTCGCGCAGTGCCTCGCGCGCCAGGCGGTTGAGCTCCTCACGCGACATCGTCGCCGGCTGTGGCACCGACAACGCCTGTGGCGCCGCCACCGCCGACGCCGAGAACGCCCCGCCCGCGCCCGGCACCGGTTCGATCACGTAGATCTCGCCGTCGAAATCGACGATGTACACGTTGTTCGACACATCCGTGCCGAAGGCGACGACGTTGTCGATCGTGCCGGCGGTCGGCGTGAAATCGGCGTTGCGAAGCTGGAAGCGCGTGGACGGAATCGTCGTGCCCTGCAGGATCACGCCGGTCTGGATCGACCAGCGGTTCGGCTGCACGAAATCGGCGAACAGGTATTCGCCGCGCAACGATTCCAGCGGCCCGCGATACACCACGCCACCGGTGACCGAACTGCCGTCGCGCGGGCCGGTGCCGTGGCTGTATTCGGCGATGGGCGGCGTCAGGCCGGGCGTGTTGGCGGGACCACGGAATACCTGCGTGCCCTCCATGATCGGCCAGCCGAAGTTGGCGCCGGCATCGCCCGTACGCATCAGGTCGATCTCTTCCACCGCGCCCTGCCCGACATCGCCGATGTACAGGTTTCCGGTGAGCGGATCGAAGCTGTTGCGGAACGGATTGCGCAGGCCGAATGCCCACACCTCCGGCGCGTTGGGCGATGTGAACGGATTGCCGGCGGGAATCGCGTAGTCGCGATCCGGGTCGTTCGGGAAGCCATCGCTCGCCGGATCGATGCGCAGTATCTTGCCCAGCAGCGTGGAGCGGTTCTGTCCGTTGTTGTCGGGATCGCCCGCGCCGCCGCCATCGCCCACGCCGACGTACAGCATGCCGTCCGGCCCGAAGCCTATCCAGCCGCCGTTGTGGTTGGTGCGCGGGTGCGCGATGCGCAGGATCGCGTCGCCGCTGGCCGCATCGGCCTGATCGCGGTTGTTGGCCAGCGTCTGGTAGCGGCGCACTTCGATCGTGCCGTCGGCCACGGTCAGGAACACGTAGAAGCGGCCGTTGGTGGCGAAGTCCGGCGCGGTCGCAAAGCCGAGCAGGCCGCGTTCGCCATCGGTGGACACCTGGCCGGTGATGTCGAGGAAAGGCGTCGCCGCGATCGCGCCGTTGCCGGGCGAGAGGATGCGGATACGTCCGGCGCGCTCGACCACGAACACGCGGCCGGTGCTGTCGGGCACGGGCGCGAGGAAGATCGGGAAATCCATGCCCGTCACCACGCGTCGCACGCGCAGCGGGGCACCGGTGACGTCGGTGACGGTGACCGTCAGGGGAAGCGTCGCGGTTTGCGTGCCGTCGCTGGCGGTGATCGAAACCAGATAGACGTTGTCGGCATTGGCGTCGTTGGGCGCTTCGAAATCCGGTGGCGAAAGGAATTGCAGCGCGCCCGCGGCAGTGATGATGAAGCGCGACATGTCGGCGCCACCGGACAGCGTGAACGACACCGGTCTGTTTTCCGGATCGGTCGCGGTCGCGGTGTAGAAGACGCCGGCGGTGCCTTCGGGCACGGTTGCGGTGGCGGCCGAGGTGAAGCTCGGTGGGCGATCGACCGGCGCGCCGGGGATCTGCGTGTTGTTGCCGCCGCCTCCCCCGCCGCCGCATGCCGCAAGCATGACGGTCGAAAGGACGATCACTGCAAGTCGTGCCTGCTGCATGCGCTCGCTCCCGGGCCGTGAGCGGCGCGCCGGTGCGGCGCGCCTGCGGGCGGCCGCCAGCGTGTCAGAGGGTGGCGTGGCGATCCGTGAAGGCGGGCGGGTTTCGCATCACGGTGATCGGCAGGGCGGCGCCTTCCGTCGGCGCCGCCCCTGTCGCGCCCGATTACCCCACGCCCCAGAGGCGTCGTGCCTCCTCGGCGATCAGGTCGGGGAATTCCTCCGGGAAGAACAGCTTCGCGCCGTCCACGCGCCGCACGCCACGCGAAACGCCGAACGCGGCGTCCAGGTGCGCCGCGCCCGCTTCGGAGAAGATCGGATCGCCCGTTCCCCACACGATGCGCGTAGGCGCGCGGGAGGCCTTGAGCGCTGGGCCGATCCCGTCGAGCCAGTTGCGTTCCAGCGCGACGGCGAAGGCGTTCGTGCGCGCGGCGTTGCGCACCAGCGGGCCGAGGTAGACGTCAATCGCCTCGTCGGTCGGGTTCGACGCGTGCGTGAACGTCTGCCCGCCCAGGCCCTGCGGCGAACGCGCCAATGTCTTGTCGGCCAGCCACGGTGCAAGCCATTGCTGCGCGAACTGGTTGTCCTTCGCCAGCGCGATGACCGGCTGCAACGCAGGCGGCGGACATTCGACCTGCGAATCGCAGTTGGTCAGCAGCAGCGAGCGAACGCGCTTGGGATACGTCGCCAGGAACAGTTGCGCCGCCTGCCCGCCGCTGTCGTTGGCAACGACGTCGACGCGATCCACGCCGAGCTTGTCGAGCAGTTCGGCGAGCATGCGCACCTGCGCGTCGGGCGCGAGGCTCTGCCCTTCGGCCACGCGCGTGTAGCCCAGGCCGAGGAAATCCGGCGCGATGCAGCGCCGATACGGCGACAGCCGCGCAAGCGCGCCGCGCCACTGGTAACCGTTGAGCGGGAATCCGTGCAGGAACAACGCCGCCTCGCCCTGCCCACGCTCGACGTAAGCGATCTCCCCCGCAGACGTGCGCATGAAGCGACGCGCCTTGAGGAACGCGGCGGCATCGTCGGCGTCGGTGGTCGCGGCGACCGGCGACGCGGCCAGTGCATTGCGGTTCAACGCGACGGTGGAAAGCGTTGCGGCGGCGAACGCACCAACCGAAAGTCCCAGAAAGTCCCTGCGCTGCATGAGCCATCTCCATCGCCGGAACGCCCGGCTTCGGACTGAATGATTCGCCCGCGTGGTCATTGGTTCAACGAGGCGCAAGGTCATGCAGCCATGACCTGGCAGGTCATGGTGCCGATGCAGCGCGCCCCGTATGCTCGCCGCGTGGACCGAGCCGCCTCGCCAACCCGTGACACGCGACTGGGCGCCCTGCTGCGCGAATGGCGCGCGGCCCGCCGCCTGAGCCAGCAGGACCTCGCGCTGGACGCGGGCGTCTCGCCGCGCCACCTCAGCTGCGTGGAAACCGGCAAGGCGCAGCCCAGCCGCGAGATGGTCGCGCGCCTGGCCGACGCCCTCGACATGCCGCTGCGCGAGCGCAACGCGATGCTGGTCGCGGCCGGCTTCGCGCCGCGCTATGCGGAAACATCGCTGGCGACGCCGGAACTGTCGCAGGTGCGACGCGCGATCGAGTTCATCCTCGCGCAGCAGGAGCCCTATCCCGCGTTCGTGCTCAACCGCCACTGGGACGTGCTGATGGCGAACGACGCCGCGCTGCGCGTCAACGGCTTCGCGATGCACGGCCGCGCGAGCGCGCACACGAACATGATCCGGCAGATCTTCGACCCGGACGATCTGCGCTCCGCTGTCGACAACTGGGAAGAAGTGGCGGGCGATCTCATTCGCCACCTGCATGGCGAAGTGGCTGCAGCGCCTTCGGATGCCACTGCGCGCGAATTGCTGGAGGAAGTGCTCGCCTATCCCGGCGTGCCGGCGCGCTGGCGGTTTCGCGATCTGGAATCCGCGCCGACGCCGTTGCTCACGACCGTACTGCGTCGCGACGAACACCGCCTGCGTTTCTTCTCGACGATCACGACCTTCGGTACGCCGCGCGACGTGACGCTGGAAGAGTTGCGGATCGAATGCTGCTTCCCGGTGGACGAGGCGACGGCGGAGCTGTGTCGTCGACTGGCACGTGAGGCGAAGGGCGAAGGCTGAGGGACGCACGGCATCGCAACTGATCGCTCAGATGCACGCGCTCGTCATTCCCGCGAAGGCGGGAATCCAACCGTCAGGACCGTCGCGGCCTCCGGAAAGCGGAATTGTTCCGGTTGCATGGATTCCCGCCTCCGCGGGAATGACGTGATGAAGCGGGCCGCTTGCCGGCGAGCCCCCGGAATCCCATTCATCCGACGACCCGCCGCCCCCTGTCCTCCCCCGCCCGCTCTTCCCGTATCCGGTCTTCACATCACCGGAGAGCAAGGCAATGCGACGTGTGGCGAAGTGGCTGGGCTGGAGCGTGGTCGTGGTGGCGGTGCTCGTGGCGGGCGTTTTCGGCGCGGCCTGGGCGCTGAGCGAACGCGCGTTGTCGCGCACGTGGGCGGTGCAGGATCCGCCGCTGGCCGACGCCATGGCCGCCGCATCGCTCGAACACGGCCGGCACCTGTTCGCCACGCGCGGCTGCGCCGACTGCCACGGCCCCGCAGGCGCCGGAAAGCTGCTGGTCGATGCGCCGAACGTCATCCGCATCGTGCCCAGCAACCTCACCCGCACGGTGCGGGATCCGGCGTGGACCGACGACCGGCTCGCCGCGGCGATCCGCCACGGCGTGCGGCCCGACGGCACGGGGCTGGTGATCATGCCCACCGGCGATTACAACGCGATGGACGACCACGACGTCGCCTCCATCGTCACTTTCCTGCGCACGTTGCCGGCCGTGGATGCCGACCCCGGCCGCACGCAGGTCCGGCCGCTCGCGCGCGTGCTGTACCTGTTCGGCAAGTTCCCGCTGGTGCCGGCCGAGCGCGTCGACCACACGCCGCGCGAGCGCGTCGCCCCGCCGGCCACGGTCAGCGTCGCGTACGGGAAGTACGTCGCGCAGGTGTGCACCGGCTGCCACGGTCCTGATTTCGCGGGCGGTTACGTGCTCGAACCCGGCACGCCGCCGTCGGCCAACCTCACTCCACATGCGAACGGGCTGCAGGCGTGGAAGGAAACCGACTTCCTGCACCTCATGCGCACCGGCCAGCGCCCCGATGGACGCCAGCTTCATCCGATGATGCCGTGGAAGTCCTACAGCGCGATGCAGGATGTCGAACTGCGCGCGGTGTGGACGTACCTGCGTACGCTGCCACCGGCCGAAGGAAAGACACGGTCGTAGCGAGCCTTGTAGCCCGGGTAAGCGAAGCGCACCCGGGATCTCGCCTCGGTCGGCCCCGGGTGCGGCTTCGCCTTATCCGGGCTACGGGAAACGGCATCAATCGATGCGATAGACCCGCGCCTTCGGCATCCCTTCGACGACCTGCAGGAACCAGCGTCCGGCGATGCCCGGTACGACGACGACCTCCGGCGCATCGAGCGTCTTCGGCAACTTCAGCGCGCCCTTGAGCACCTTCCACTGCTGTCCGTTTTCCAGCTCGAACACCGTGCCCGGCTCCCAGCCGCTGGTCGAACCCTTGAGGCGGCTCTGGATCGGCTTGTCGTTGAAACCGACGAGCGCGCCTTCGTCGCGACCGCGGTCATCGCGGCTCGCACCTTCCGCAGTGGCGACCGCCGGAGCCGAAGCCACCGACGCGGCTGAGGCCGCGGGAACCACCGCAGCGCCCTGCCCGTCCTGCGCCTCGCGCAGCATGCGATTGAGCTTGTCGAGCTGCTCGCCTGTAAGGCCGACGGATTGCAGCTGCTCGGCCGTCAATCGTTCCTCGATCTTCAAGTACGTCGACTGCGCGACGGCATGCGGCGACAGCATCGTCAGGATCAGCAGCATCGAAGCAGACAGGAACGGGAACTTCATCGGCGCGCGACCTCGAACTTCAATCGCCACACGATGCTGCAATTTCATGACAGCGCGATGACACCGCGCGACGCCTCCGTTCAGGCGTCCCGGTGCAACGAGAAGAACGCGATATCCCGCCGCACCTCATACCCGCTGCGCAGGTACAGGTCCTTCGCCCGCGCATTCTCGTGCGCCACATGCAGGTACGGCGTGCGGCCGCGCGCAAGGACGTCGTTGCCCAGCATCGCCAGCAATTGGCGCGCGTAACCGCGGCCGAGGAAATCCGGATGCGTGCACACGGCGCTGATTTCCTGCCAGTCGTCCATGCCCATGCGCTCGCCGATGATCGCGGCCAGCCGTCCTTCCTGGTAGATGCCGAAGTAGCGCCCCAGCTGCATCGTGTACGGGCGAAAGTAGTGCGGATACACCAGCGCGGTGAGCGCGAGCACGTCTTCGCGATGCGCTTGCCCGAGTTCGATCACCTCCGGTCCACCCGTTTCTTCCACCGGCGCCGTGCACACCATCTGCGCGAGCATCGCCAGCTTCTTCGACTCGAATCCCGCCGGCACGTCCGGCAAGCGATCGAGCAGCAGCGTCGTCTCGCCCGGCTCGATCAGCGCGTTCAGCGCGTCGCCCACGTCCACGCCTTCGCGCGGAACACCGAGGAATGGCGCGATGTGCGCCGGATAACGCGCCACCTCGCCCTGCGCGAGCGCGATGTCGCGATGCCGGCTGCGCAACGCTTCCCAGATCGGGTTGTCCAGCACGTGTCCGCTCATGTCACACCTTCACCGTCTTCCATTTTCCGCGTGAGAACAGCCACAGCGTGAACAGGCCCACCGATGTTTCGGACACGAACACCGCCCAGAACACGCCCAGTTCCTTCCAGTCCATCGACACCGCCAGTGCATACGCGAGCGGAATCTGGATCAGCCAGAAGAACACCACGTTGATCTTCGTCGGCGTGATCGTGTCGCCCGCGCCGTTGAATGCCTGCACCGACACCATCCACCAACCATAGACGAAATACGAGTACGACAGGATCTGCAGCCATTCCCCGCCGACATCGATCACTTTCTGGTCGCTTGTGAACAGCGCGATTAGGTCATGGTGGAAGAAGAAGAACACCACCGAGATCAACATCGTGAAGGCCATGTTGTACCAGCCGATGTGCCACACCGCCGCTTCCGCGCGTTCGGGCTGCTGCGCGCCGAGGTTCTGCCCGACCAGCGTCGCCGCCGCGTTCGACATGCCCCACGCCGGCATCAGCGTGAACATCATGATGCGGATGGCGATGGTGGCGCCGGCGACCGCTTCGCTGCCGATGCTCGACAGGATGCGCATCAGGAAGATCCACGAGGTCATCGACACGATCATCTGGCCGATGCCGCCGAGCGAGGTGCGCACGATGTTCCACATCACGGCGCCATGCACGGCGAGCTGCGACCACGCCACGCGGATGTGTTTTCCGCCGTGGAACAGCAGGTAAAGCTGCAACGCGACGCCCGCGCCGCGGCCGATGTTCGTCGCGATCGCCGCGCCTTCGATACCCAACGTGGGCACCGGGCCGAAGCCGAAGATCAGCAACGGACACAACACGATGTTCAATCCGTTCGCCAGCCACAGCACGCGCATCGCGATGGCCGCATCCCCGGCGCCGCGGAAGATCGCGTTGATCACGAACAGCAGCAGGATGATTGCATTGCCGCCGAGCATCCATTGCGTGTAGCGGTAGCCATGTTCGATGCTCCACGCATCGGCGCCCATCAGGCGCAACAGATCCTTCGCCCAGACGATGCCGACCACCGCGAACGGCACCGACACCAGCAACGCGATCAGCATCGCCTGCACGGCGCTGATCGCGGCCTCCTCGCGGCGGTTCTCGCCGATGCGCCGCGCCACGATGGCGGTGACCGACATCGCAAGGCCCATCGCGATGGAATACAGCAGGAACAGATAGGTTTCGGTCAGCCCGACCGTCGCCACCGCCGACGGGCCGAGTTTCGCCACGAACCAGATGTCGACCACGGCGAAGGTCGATTCCAGGACCAGTTCGAGCACCATCGGCACCGCGAGCAGGAACACGGCGCGGCGCAGCGGGATCTTCGTGTAGTCGGCGTTGGTGCCGCGGATGGCTTCGCGGAGTTCGGACCAGAGGGAGCGCGATGGTTCTGCCGTGGCCTGCGCCACGGTGGACTGCGGTTCGGTGCTCATCAGTGCGTCCGTTCGCTTTCAGCGGAAGATACTAGACGACGAACTCGACCGTCCCGGATCGACATCGCCTGTCCCGCGATTCAGGAATAGCGTTTCCGCACGCCCACTGCGAACGCGCCCGCCGGATTCCGGATCATCAGCGTCGTAATTGCGTCGTCATCGAAACCGTTCCGGCGCAGCTCGGGCAACAACGCGGTGAACAGCGGATCGTAGGGTTCGAAATCCCCGCCACCCGGCTGCCCGGCGTTGTACCAGCCCGCGTCCTGCGAGAGCAGCACGCGACCGAGCAATCCGGCATCGGCCATGCGTCGGAGCATCGCCACGTACTGGCCTTCCTGCCCGGGGCGGAAGCCGTCGAACGACACCCACGCACCGCGTCGCGCTGCGGCCAGATGGTGTTCGCCCTGGACTTCGTTCTGGGCGTGCACCCAGATCCATGCAGATGGCGCGAGCCCCAGGCCTTCCAGCAGTCCCAGCTGCGCCAGCGCGCATCGCGCGTTGCGCCCGGGCTCGACCTCGCCCCACGGCCCCGTATGGGCGGCGATCACCAGCCCGCTCTCCAGGTGCGTGCGTGCGGCGGCGCGCAGGACTTTGCGCTCGATCTCGCTGAGTGGATCGTTCTCGATGCCGAGCTTGATCAAGCCCGGCCGCACACCCGTGCCGTCGATGCCATCGCGCCACTCGCCGATCCAGCGCGCGGCGAGCCGGGCATCGTCCTCTTCCTTCACATAGGACGGCACGAAGCGACCGCCGGCGGCGACGTAGGCACCGGTGACGGTCAGCATGTGCAGGCCGCTTTCCTCCGACAGGCGCCGGATCAGCGCAGGGTCGCGGCCGAGCGTCGTTGCAGTGCAGTCGACGAGCGTACGGCAACCTGCGGCCTTCAGCCTTCGCAGATGCGGCATGAGCACCGCGACGACCGCATCCGCATCGGGCACGATGCGGTGAGCCGTCTGCTCGTCGTACGGACGCACATCTGCATAAAGGTGCTCATGCGCGAGGGTCATGCCCATCGCGCTGGTGTCGACCGGGCCTTTCACCGTCATCACGACGGCGTTTCGACTCGCGCACCCCGGCAGCGAGAACGCGAGCGGCGATGCCGCCAGGGCACCGAGGAATTCCCTGCGCAGCATTCGCAAGACCTCCTTCGCGGACAGGCGCGGCCGATCTTAGCGCCGTCGCACGCGAGAACGGCCCGGTTTCCCGAGCCGTTCGTCGCTTCACCGCTGGTTGGGCGTGATCACACCATCGGCAGCTTCAGCCCCTGCTCCTTCGCACACTGCTTCGCGATGTCGTAACCCGCATCGGCATGGCGCATCACGCCGGTGCCGGGGTCGTTCCACAACACGCGCGCAATGCGCTTGTCGGCTTCCTCGCTGCCGTCGCAGACGATCACGACGCCCGAGTGCTGCGAATAGCCCATGCCGACGCCGCCACCGTGATGCAGCGACACCCACGTCGCGCCGCCGGCGACGTTGAGCATCGCGTTGAGCAGCGGCCAGTCGGATACCGCATCGGAACCGTCGCGCATCGCTTCGGTTTCGCGGTTCGGCGAGGCGACGCTGCCGCTGTCCAGGTGATCGCGACCGATGACCACCGGCGCCTTCAGCTCGCCATTGCGCACCATTTCGTTGAACGCCAGGCCGAGCTTGTGGCGAAGGCCGAGGCCGACCCAGCAGATGCGCGCAGGCAGGCCCTGGAAGCTGATGCGCTCCTTCGCCATGTCGAGCCAGCGATGCAGGTGCTCGTCGTCGGGAATGAGCTCCTTCACCTTCGCATCGGTCTTGTAGATGTCTTCCGGATCGCCACTCAGCGCGACCCAGCGGAACGGACCCACGCCGCGGCAGAACAGCGGACGCACGTACGCGGGCACGAAGCCTGGGAAATCGAACGCGTTCTCGCAGCCTTCGTCCTTCGCCATCTGGCGGATGTTGTTGCCGTAATCGAACACCGGAATGCCCATGTCCTCGAACGCGAGCATCGCTTCGACATGCACGCGCATCGACTTCTTCGCAGCATCGCGAACGCGACCGGGATCTTCGGTCTGCATGCGCTGCCACTGCTCCACCGTCCAGCCGATCGGCAGGTACCCGTGCACCGGATCGTGCGCCGAGGTCTGGTCGGTCACCGCATCCGGCCGCACGCCACGGCGCACGAGTTCGGGCAGGACTTCCGCGGCGTTTCCGAGCAGCGCGATCGACTTCGCCTCGCCTGCCTCTGTGTACTTCTCGATGCGCGCGAGCGCGTCGTCGAGATCGGTGGCCTGTTCGTCGACATAGCGCGTGCGCAGGCGCATGTCGATGCGGCTCTGCTGGCATTCGATGTTGAGCGAGCATGCGCCGGCGAGCGACGCGGCCAGCGGCTGCGCGCCGCCCATGCCGCCCAGGCCCGCGGTGAGGATCCATTTGCCCTTCAGGCTGCCGCCGTAATGCTGGCGACCCATCTCGACGAAGGTTTCGTACGTGCCCTGCACGATGCCCTGCGAACCGATGTAGATCCACGAGCCGGCCGTCATCTGGCCGTACATCATCAGGCCCTTCTTATCGAGCTCGTTGAAGTGCTCCCACGTCGCCCAGTGCGGCACGAGGTTGGAGTTGGCGAGCAACACGCGCGGCGCGTCGGCGTGCGTGGGGAAGATGCCGACCGGCTTGCCGGACTGCACAAGCAGCGTTTCGTTGTCGTCCAGTTCGCGCAGCGACTTGAGGATCGCGTCGAAGCTTTCCCAGTCGCGCGCGGCGCGCCCGATGCCGCCGTAGACGACCAGTTCGGTCGGGCTTTCGGCGACTTCGGCGTCGAGGTTGTTCTGGATCATGCGATACGCGGCTTCGGTGAGCCACGACTTGCAGGCTTTCTCGGTGCCGCGCGGATCATTGATGAAACGGGAAGGATGTTTGCT
>Ga0102591_1001504_pt1 | contig 31542 bp, 29 predicted proteins | sample AraplaCol_mCL_r2_2_FD_76860 | JGI IMG/M metagenome (GOLD analysis project Ga0102591, IMG submission 76860) | Arabidopsis root microbial communities from North Carolina, USA - plate scrape MF_Col_mCL_r2 (SPADES assembly) (version 2) | ecosystem: Host-associated > Plants > Roots > Endosphere...
CTGGGGAGCGGGACCTGGGGAGGGGCCTTCGCTCCGGGATCACTCCAGGGGAGGGAGAGATCGGCGACAGGCGTTGCACCTGTCGCGACCTATATGACCATTCCGTACATGGATGGTTCGTGAAGATCCGGGTTAACAATTCGTTGGATTCAGGATTTATTCACTGAATTGAAAACGTTTTTCCCCGGGCTTCCCGTCGAAACAGCGATTTACGGTGCATGGCACGGAAACTGCCGCAGCTTTCACCTGACGAACGGTCAATGCGCCTCGTCCCAGTTGGCGCCGATACCGCTGTCGACCACCAGCGGAACCCGCAATCCGGCGGCCCGCGACATCCGTTCCCGGGCCTCGTTGACCAGCGTATCGACGAATCCGGTCTCGACCTCGAACACCAGTTCGTCGTGGACCTGCAGCACCATCAGCGCGCGGTCGCCGTGATCGGCCAGCCAGCCGTCGATGGAGATCATCGCACGCTTGATGATGTCCGCCGCGGTGCCCTGCATCGGCGCGTTGATCGCCGCGCGCTCGGCGCCGGCGCGCAGGCCCTGGTTGCGCGCGTGGATGTTGTCCAGATAGAGGCGGCGGCCGGACACGGTTTCCACGTAGCCCTGCTCGCGCGCCTGCTGCCGCGTGCGTTCCATGAAATCGCGCACGCCGGGATAGCGGCTGAAGTACAGCGCGATGTAGTCCTGCGCCTCGCCGCGCGAGATATTGAGCTGCTTCGCCAGGCCGAACGCGCCCATGCCGTACATCAGGCCGAAGTTGATCGCCTTGGCGGCGCGGCGCTCGTTGTTGCTGACGTCGTCGATCGGCTTGCCGAACACTTCCGCCGCCGTCGCGCGATGGATGTCCGCGCCCGATTCGAACGCGCGCAGCAGGCTCGGATCCTCCGACAGGTGCGCCATGATCCGCAGTTCGATCTGCGAGTAGTCGCACGCGACGATGCGGCGGCCTTCCGGCGCGACGAACGCCTGTCGGATGCGGCGACCGTCATCGGTGCGGATCGGGATGTTCTGCAGGTTCGGATCGCTCGACGCGAGCCGCCCCGTCGCCGCACCCGCCTGGTGATAGCTCGTGTGCACGCGGCCGGTGTCGCGGTTGACCATCTCTGGCAGCTTGTCGGTGTAGGTGCTGCGCAGCTTCGCCAGGCCGCGGTATTCCAGGATGATGCGCGGCAGTTCGTGCTGGTCTGCGATCGCTTCCAACGCTTCTTCGTTCGTCGATGGCGCGCCGGACGGCGTCTTCACCAACGCAGGAAGTTTCAACTCATCGAACAGCAGCTGCCCGAGCTGCTTGGGCGAATCCAGGTTGAACGTGCGACCGGCCAGCTCCGTCGCCTTCTGCTGCGCGGCGAGCATGCGCTTGCCGAGGTCCGCCGACTGCCTGCGCAATTCGTCCCCGTCGATCATCACGCCGTTGGCTTCGATGCGTTCGAGCACCTGCACCAGCGGCATTTCGATCTCGTGATACACGTGCGCAAGCCCCGACACCGCCTCTACCTTCGGCGATAGCACGCGATGCAGGCGCAGTGTCACGTCGGCGTCTTCGGCGGCGTATCGCGTCGCGTCCTCGATGGACACCTGCGAGAACGGAATCGACTTCGCACCCTTTCCGGCGACATCCTCGTAGCGCACGGTGTCGTAGCCGAGATAGCGCTTGGCCAGCGAATCCATGTCGTGGCGCGTCGCGGTCGCGTTGTAGACGAAGCTCTGCAGCATCGTGTCGTCGGCGTAGTTGCGCACTTCGATGCCGTTTCGTCGCAGCACGTGCAGGTCGTACTTGCCGTGCTGGCCCATCTTCTTGCGCGTGGGATCCTCGAACAGCGTGCGCAGCGCGGCGAGCGCTTCGGTGCGATCGAGCTGCTTCGGCGCACCGGGGTAATCGTGGCCGAGCGGCAGATACGCAGCACGGCCCGGTTCGGCCGCAAGGCTCAGGCCGATGAGATTTGCCTGCATTGGATCGAGCGAATCGGTTTCGGTGTCGAACGCGAACTCGTCCGACTCGCGCAGCCGTTCAAGCCACGCATCGAACTGCTCCAGCGTCAGGATCGCCTCGTACTCGCCCTTGGCCGACATCGCAGGATCGACGCCTTCCGCCGGCGCACCCGTACGCGCGTAGCCGGCCGCGGTATTGCGCACGCCAGCGGGGCTGCCGGCGTGGTCCTCGACCACCGCACCCGGGCCTTCGAGTTCGCGCAGCGCCTGCTTGAAGCCGTAGCGCGCGTAGAGTTCGCGCAGTTCGTCGACGTGGCGATCGCGCAGGACGAGTTCATCCGGCGCGCGTTCGAGTTCGACGTCGGTCTTGATCGTCGTCAGCGTGCGATTGAGCGGCAGTCGCGGCAGCGCAGCGCGCAGGTTCTCGCCGATCTTGCCCTTGATCTGCTCCGCATGCGCGATGACGTTGTCGAGCGTGCCGTATTCGCCGAGCCATTTCGCCGCGGTCTTCGGCCCGCATTTCTCCACGCCCGGAATGTTGTCGACGGTGTCGCCCATCAGTGCCAGCAGGTCGATGATCTGGCCCGGCAGCACGCCGAACTTGTCCATCACGCTCGCATCGGAATCCAGCCGGCTGCCGCTCATCGTGTTGACCAGCGCGATGCCGGGGCGCACGAGCTGCGCGAAGTCCTTGTCGCTGGTGGAGATGGTGACGTCTATGCCCTGCTCCGCCGCGCGCACGGCGAGCGTGCCGATCACGTCGTCGGCCTCCACGCCTTCGATGCGCAGGATCGTCATGCCCAGCGCGTTGACGATGTCGCACATCGGCTGCACCTGTGCACGCAGGTCGTCGGGCATCGCGGCGCGATTGGCCTTGTACTCGGGGTAGAGATCGTCTCGGAAGGTCTTGCCCGGCGCGTCGACCACGAAGGCGACATAGGCCGGCTGCTCCTTCAGCGTCGCGCGCAGCATGTTGACCACGCCGAACAGCGCGCCGGTGGGTTCGCCGGCGTCGTTGGTGAGCGGCGGGAGCGCGTGGAAGGCGCGATAGAGATAGCTGGAGCCGTCGATGAGGACGAGGCGGGGCGTGTCGGTCATGGTGGGAATTCTACGCTGCGGTCCGGGGGTGGCCGTCACTCCGGGCAACGGCTCCGGCGCGTATCCTTGTGCGCACGATTCGAATGCCCCGCCGCCCCGGCCAGGAGACCGCCATGCGCCACGTTCTGTTCGCCCTTCTGCTTCCGTTGGCCATGACCGGTTGCGCGACGATGGGCGGCGACGACCCGACGGTCGGACTGGACCACCCCGAAGTGCGCACGCGCACCGTCAGCGGCGGCGACACCATCGACGAGTACTACGTTGCCGGCCAGCTTCGCGTGGTCCGCATCACGCCGGCGCGCGGCCCGACGTACTACCTGGTCGACAACAACGCCGACGGCATCCTCGACAGCAGCAAGGGCGAAGGCCCGATCTCGCCGGTGCAGTACAAGCTCCTGAGCTGGTAACCAGCCACTGCGAAGCCCGTCGCACGATCCGGATATCGGGCGTGCGGCGCGGCGCGCAGACTCGATCGCGTTCCTTCCACGGGAGAACGCGATGACGCTTCCAAACCTTTCCTTCGACATCGAGCGCGATCCGCGCTGGACGGCATTGTGCGCGCGCGACCGCGCCGCCGACGGGCGCTTCGTCTATTCGGTACAGACGACTGGTGTGTACTGCCGGCCCTCATGCGCGGCGCGGCGACCGCTTGCGCGGAACGTGCGGTTCCATGCTTCGCCGGATGAAGCCGAGCGCGCTGGATTCCGCGCGTGCCTGCGCTGCCATCCTCGTCGCGAAGCAAAAGCGATCCGCTTCGCCATCGGCGAAAGCTCGCTGGGACTGGTGCTCGTGGCGCGAAGCGAAGTCGGCCTGCGCGCCGTCTTGTTCGGCAACGATGCGGGCGAACTGGTGCGCGACCTGCAATCGCGCCTGCCCGACGCGACGCTCACGGTGGACGCCGCTGGCGTGCAGGGCGCACTGGACGCCGTCGTGGATTGCATCGAGGCGCCGCACCTGCCGTTCGATGAGCCGCTGGATCTGCAGGGCACGCCATTCCAGACGAAGGTGTGGCGGGCACTGCGGCGGATTCCGGCCGGCTCGACGGTGAGCTACGGCGAACTGGCGCGGCGGCTCGGTGTGCCCGGATCGGCTCGCGCCATCGCCGCGGCCTGCGCGGCCAATCCGCTTGCGTTCGCGGTGCCGTGTCATCGCGTGATCGCAGCCGATGGCGGACTTTCGGGCTACCGGTGGGGCGTCGCGCGCAAGCGGGCGTTGCTGCAGCGCGAGGCGCGCGCATGAGTGCCGCGCTTGCGCTGCGTCGGGACGGGAAGGCGCTTGCGCAGCGGATCGCATGGCAGGATTGGGAGCGCGTGGGCGCGTCGCTCGATTCGTGCGGCCATGCCGTGTTGCCGGGCCTGCTCGATGAAGCCGAATGCGGCGCGATTGCCGCACAGTACGACCGGCCCGACGGCTTCCGTAGCCGCGTCGTGATGGCACGGCACGGCTTCGGCAGTGGCGAGTACCGCTACTTCGCGTATCCCTTGCCGGACACGGTCGCTATGCTGCGCTTGGCGGTGTATCCGCAGCTGGCGCCCGTCGCGAACCGGTGGAACGAGCGGATGGGAATCGACGTGCGCTATCCCGACGCCCACGCCGACTTCCTTCGACGCTGCCACGACGCGGGCCAATCGCGCCCGACACCGCTGCTGCTCCGCTACGACGCCGGCGACTACAACTGCCTGCATCAGGACCTGTACGGCGAGCACGTGTTCCCCCTGCAGATGGCGGTGCTGCTGTCGCAACCAGGCCATGATCTGAAAGGCGGGGATTTCGAAGGCGGTGAGTTCGTGCTCACCGAACAGCGTCCGCGCATGCAGTCGCGCGCCGACGTTGTGCCACTGCAGCGCGGCGATGCGGTCGTGTTCGCCGTGCACCATCGGCCGGTGAACGGCTCGCGCGGCACGTATCGCGTCAATCTGCGGCACGGCGTGAGCCGCGTGCGTTCAGGTCGACGTCACACTTTGGGCATCGTGTTTCACGACGCGCTGTAGAGCGGCGCCATAGTCTGCGCATCCATGCGATGTCCGCGGGCCCTCAGGTTTCCTCGCGCGATGCCGTTAACGGTACGCCGCACCGTCTTCATGCGGCGCAATGGAGGAAGCACCGGAGTGTCCGGGAAAGAAAGACGCAAACCCCAGCCCCTGCCCGACACCGCCGTCCTGCGGCAGGGCCTCACCGCGGAGCAGTTTCGCACCCTCGAGCAGCTGGAACATTTCCAGTGGACGCTGGAGTTCGTGCGCCGCCCGCTGTTCCAGGATCCGATGCCGGTGCTGTTCGACCGCGAACGCAAGCGCTGCGTTGCGCTGTTGCCGGACGGGTCGCTGGATGAATCGGTGAAGTTGAGGACGTGAGCGCGTCTCCCGCGAAGTCGCGCTGAGCGGCCCTTGTTCCGTCATTCCAGCGAAAGCTGGAATGACGGTGAAGTGCGAATACGCACGGCCCTTCGAGTACGTTACGGGCCTGGGTCCCGGCCTTCGCCGGGATGACGGCCTGAATCGGAAAGGGCAAGGCGAATGCGCGCTGCACGTTCGCCCATCCCTCACGCCGGCTGCAGATTCGCATACGCCAGCACCAGCCACTTGCTGCCCGCATCGTCGAAGTTCACCTGCACGCGTGCGTGCGCGCCGCTGCCTTCGTAGTCGGTGACCGTCCCCAGCCCGAACGAGGCATGCCGCACGATCGAGCCCAGCCGCACCGCCGGCTGCTCCAGCGGCGCATGGCCGCGGCTCGCGCCCAGCACGCCACGCTGCACGCCGCCGCTGTACGGGCGCGACACCTGCACCTTCGGCCGCACTTCGTTGAGCAGCGGCGCAGGAATCTCGCGCAGGAAGCGCGACGGCACGCCGTACATGTCAGCACCGTGGATGCGACGCGACTCGGCGTAGCTGAGCACCAGCTTCTGCCGCGCCCGCGTGATGCCGACGTACGCAAGGCGACGCTCTTCCTCGAGTCGGCCCGACTCCTCCGTCGAGCGCCCGCTCGGGAACACGCCCTCTTCCATGCCCGCGAGGAACACCAGCGGGAACTCCAGTCCCTTCGCGCTGTGCAGCGTCATCAGCTGCACGCCTTCCTCACCGGCCTGCGCCTGACCCTCGCCCGCTTCGAGCGCGGCGTAACTGAGGAAAGCAACGAGTTCCGGCATCGCCGCGGCGTCTTCTTCGTCGCTGCGCGTGAAGCGCGACGCGACCGACACCAGTTCGTCGAGGTTGTCCACGCGCGAATCCAGCTGGCCGCGCGATTCATTGAAGTAGTGCTCGCGAAGACCCGAGCGGATCAGCGCGTGGTCGATCTTCTCCGGCAGCGTCATCGTCGACAGCTCGTTGTCGAGATCGTCGATCAGCGCGAGGAAGCCCGCGACGGCGTTGCGCGCACGCGCCGTCAGGCCGTTTTCCGTAACGACGCGACGCGCTGCTTCCCAGAGCGATACCGCATCGGCACGCGCGCGACGCCGCACTTCGTCCAGCGTGCGCTCACCGATACCGCGCGTCGGCGTATTGACCGCACGCTCGAACGCCGCGTCGTCCAGACGCGAGGCGATCAGGCGCATGTACGCCAGCGTGTCCTTGATTTCTGCGCGCTCGAAGAAGCGCAGGCCGCCGTACACGCGGTACGGCACCTGTTCCGACAACAGCGATTCTTCGAACGCACGCGACTGCGCGTTGCTGCGGTACAGGATGGCGACTTCGCCGTAACTGCCGCCATCGCGCACCCACTGGCGCAGGCGTTCGACGACGAAGCGCGCCTCGTCCATTTCGTTGTATGCGGCGTACAGGTCGATCGGCTCGCCGGTGCCGCTGTCGGTCCACAGGTTCTTGCCGAGGCGGTCGGGGTTGTGCGCGATGACCGCGTTCGCCGCTTCCAGGATGTTCGCGCTGGAGCGGTAGTTCTGCTCCAGGCGGATCGTGTGCGTGCCGCCGCTTTGACTGGAACTGAAATCCTTCAGGAAGCGCTGCATGTTCTCGACCTTCGCGCCGCGCCAGCCGTAGATCGACTGGTCGTCGTCGCCGACGACGAACACGTGGCCCGTATCGCCCGCGAGCACGCGCACGAATGCGTACTGGATGGCGTTGGTGTCCTGGAACTCGTCGACGAGGATTTCGCGGAAACGATGGCGGTAATGCGCCAGCAGCGCCGGGTTGTCGCGCAGCAGTTCGTGCGCGCGCAGCAGCAGTTCGGCGAAATCGACCAGCCCGGCGCGTTCGCAGCGTTCCTGGTAGGCCTCGTAGGCCTTGTGCATGACATCCGCCCACGGATCGCCGCTGCTCGGCTGCAGGTTATGCGGGCGGCGGCCTTCGTCCTTCTGCGCGTTGATCCACCACACGATCTGGCGCGGCGGGAAACGCGTTTCGTCGAATTCCAGCGCCTGCACGACACGCTTGACCAGGCGCAGCTGGTCGTCGGAATCGAGCACCTGGAAGCCTTCGGGCAGCTTGGCTTCCTGCCAGTGCAGGCGCAGCAGGCGATGCGCGAGGCCGTGGAAGGTGCCGATCCACATGCCGCGCGCGCCGTTGCGCAGCTGGCCGTCCACGCGCGCGCGCATCTCGCCGGCGGCCTTGTTGGTGAAGGTCACCGCGAGGATGCCGTGGGTCGGCACGCCGTGGACTTCGTTCATCCAGGCGATGCGGTGGGTGAGCACGCGCGTCTTGCCGGAGCCGGCGCCGGCGAGGACGAGGTAATGACCGGGCGGGGCGCTGACGGCCTCGCGCTGCGCTGGATTCAGCGCGTCGAGAAGGTGGGAGACATCCATGCGGGTATTGTAGCGGCGCACGTCTCATTGCCCGCGTCGCGGACCGGGCCGGCGCTGCTGTCGCGGAGGAGCTGAATGCGTCCGACCCGGAAAGCGCTTCGTTTCATGGCATTGCTGCTGCTCGCGACCGCATCGGCGTCGGGCATGGCGCAGGAAAAGCCCACGGCCGCGGCCATCGCAGGCGACGGCGCGGATGCGCCTGACGCCGAACGCACCCTGCGCGCCGGCGACACCGAACTGCAGGTCAGCGTCGTCGACGTGACCGACCCGCGCCGCCGCGCGCAGTTGCAGGACTGGCTGGCCGAAGTCGCCCAGGCGCAGCTGACGGCCTTCGGGCGCTATCCGCTGCACAGCGCGCGCGTACGCATCCAGCAGGTCGGGCGCGAGGAAGGCCACGACGATGAAAGCCCCGTGCCGTGGGGACAAACCCTGCGCCGCGGCGACGCGGCGGTGCTGCTGTTCGTGCGCGACGACGCGACGCCGGCGGAACTTCGCGCGGACTGGACCGCGATCCACGAGCTCTCGCACCTCTTCCACCCGTACCTGGGGCGCGACGGGCGCTGGCTGTCGGAAGGGCTCGCCAGCTACTACCAGAACGTCCTGCGCGCGCGGGCCGGGCTGCTGTCGCCGGAGCGGGCGTGGGAACTGCTCGATGCCGGCTTCGGCCGCGGCAGGCGCGAATCCAGCGGCGCCCCGCTGGTCGAACTCAGCCGCTCCCACGAAGGGACGATGCGCGTGTACTGGGCCGGCGCGGCTTTCTGGCTGCAGGCCGACGTGGCGCTGCGACGCGACCACGCATCCAGCCTTGACCGCGTGCTGTCGGAGTATTCGGCCTGCTGCCTGCAGGGGACGGGCGAAGTCGCGCCGCAGGCGTTCCTCACCGAACTGGACCGGCTGTCCGGCACGAAGGTGTTCTCGTCCAACTACGCGCGACTGGTGGACTCGCGCGCGTTTCCTTCGCTGGACGCGACGTATCGGGACCTGGCTATCACGGGAAGCAATGGCGCACTGCAATTCGGCGACGACGCGCCCGCTGCGACACTGCGCCGCGCCATCACCGCTCGCGGCGCGGCACGGCCGGCCGCGCCGTAATGCCGTAGCCCGGGTAAGCGAAGCGCACCGCGCCGCAATGAAACGCGGACGCGGTAGCGATGAACGCGCCGCAGCGCGCTGCACCGGCAAGCTGCGATGCTTTTCCTGCGCAGATGAGGAAGGCCCCCCGGGTGCGGCCTGCGGCCTTACCCAGGCTACGCACGCTCGCGAATCTCCGCGCGCGATTCGTCCCGTGCCAGCTCAGTGCGCCTTGTGCTTCACCACCGCCTGCGCCATCAGCTTGTCGGTGTAGGCGATGCCGATGGCCGACAGGATGAACACGCAGTGGATGATCGTCTGCCACATCACGCCTTCCGGCGTGTAGACGACGGCGCCCGGCGGAAGCGGGTTGGGGATGGGCGCGCCCAGGCTGCCGATCGCGATGAACGTCTTGAGCAGGTGGATCGAGGAGATGCCGATGATCGCCATCGCCAGCTTCACCTTCAGCACGCTGGCGTTGACGTGGCTCAACCACTCGGGCTGGTCGGGGTGGCCTTCCAGGCGCAGGCGCGAGACGAAGGTCTCGTAGCCGCCGACGATCACCATCACCAGGAGGTTGGAGATCATCACCACGTCGATCAGGCCGAGCACCATCAGCATGATCTGCTGCTCGGTCCACTCCGTGGCGTGCAGCATCAGGTGCCACAGCTCCTTCAGAAACAGCACCACGTACACGCCCTGCGCGACGATCAGGCCCAGGTACAGCGGTAGCTGCAGCCAGCGCGAGGAGAAGATCAGGGCCGGGAGCGGGTTCATGGTGGCGGGACGCTGATTGGACATGCGGCGGGTGCTCGGCTCGATGCGGGGGCCGGCTAGGGTACCGGCGGCCCGTGACAGCAGCCAATGCGCGGCATCCGGACATTGGAAATCAGCATTGCGTCCGGCCCAATCGGGCACACCGCGCCTGCCCTTACACTGGGCGACCCCGCCCCCGCCCGGAGTTCCGCCCATGATCGACCTGCACTACTGGCCCACCCCCAATGGCCACAAGATCGCGATCTTCCTCGAGGAAGCCGGGCTGGATTACACGATCCATCCGGTCGACATCGGCGCGGGCGACCAGTTCAAGGCGGAGTACCTGAAGATCTCCCCGAACAACAAGATGCCCGCCATCGTCGACCGCGACCCGGGCGACGGCGGCGCGGCGATCAGCGTGTTCGAATCCGGCGCGATCCTCGCCTACCTGGCGAACAAGACCGGCCGCTTCGTGCCGCAGGACCTGCGCGGCCGTACCGAGGTCAGCCAGTGGCTGCACTGGCAGATGGGCGGCCTGGGCCCGATGACCGGCCAGTACGGCCACTTCCACGTCTACGCGCCGGAAGACATCGCCTACGCCAAGGACCGCTACCGCCGCGAAGTGCTGCGCCTGCTGGGCGTGCTCGACCGCCAGCTGGAAGGCCGCGAGTTCATCGCCGCGGGCATGTTCTCCATCGCCGACATGGCGGCGCATCCGTGGATCAATCCGTACACGAAGGCGCCGCTCGACCTGGCCGAATTCGCCAACGTGCGCCGCTGGCACGAAGCCATCGCGCAACGCCCGGCCGTGAAGCGCGCCTACGCGCTGGCCGAGCGCTACGGCGCCAAGCGCGAAATGACGCCGGAAATGCACAAGATCCTCTTCGGGACTCCCGCCAACACCACCGCATGAAGAACCTCACCGTCCGCGGCGTCGCCGCCTGCCTGATCGCCATGTCCGTCGCCATTCCTTCCCTCGCCGCACCCGCGCAGACCGCGCCCGCGCCGCTCAAGCTGACGCTCGAGGCGCTGGCCGGCGACGCGCCGCTGTCCGGCCCCAGCCTGACCAAGGCGAAGATCTCGCCCGACGGAAAGCGCGTGACCTTCCTGCGCGGCAAGGACAGCAACAAGAACCGCCTGGACCTGTGGGCGTACGACATCGCCAGCGGCCAGACGGCGAAGCTGGTGGACGCGGACGACATCCTGCCGGGCGATGAAGTGCTCAGCGACGAAGAAAAGGCACGCCGAGAACGCCAGCGCATCGCGGCGTTCAGCGGCATCGTCGATTACCAGTGGGCGCCCGATGGCCGCACCCTGCTGTTCCCGCTCGGCGGCGAGCTGTATCTGTACGACCTGGCCAAGACCGGCAAGTCGGCCGTGCGCAAGCTCACCAGCGGCGAAGGCTTCGCCACCGATCCGAAGCTGTCGCCGCGCGGCGGCTTCGTCAGCTTCGTGCGCAACCGCAACCTGTGGACCATCGACCTGGCGACCGGCAAGTCGATCCAGCTCACGCACGATGGCAGCGATGTCATCGGCAACGGCGTCGCGGAGTTCGTCGCCGACGAGGAAATGAACCGCCACACCGGCTACTGGTGGGCGCCGGACGACTCGGCCATCGCCTTCGCCCGCATCGACGAAACGCCGGTGCCGGTGCAGAAGCGCTACGAGGTCTACCCCGACCGCACCGAAGTGGTCGAGCAGCGCTATCCCGCCGCGGGCGACCGCAACGTGCTGGTGAAGCTGGGCGTGGTCGCGCCCAGGTCCGGCGCGGCGCCGAAGTGGATCGACCTGGGCAAGGAGCAGGACATCTACCTAGCGCGCGTCGATTGGCGCGATGCGCAGCGCCTGACCTTCCAGCGTCAGTCGCGCGACCAGCACAAGCTCGAGCTGATCGAGGACGACCTCGCCAGCGGCCGCCAGCGCACGCTGGTCACCGAGACCAGCAAGACGTGGGTGCCGCTGCACGACGACCTGCGCTTCCTGAAGGACGGCCGCATCCTGTGGAACAGCGAACGCAGCGGCTTCGAACATCTGTACGTGCTGTCCGAAGACGGCTCGAAGGCAACCGCGCTGACCTCCGGCGACTGGCCGGTGGACGGCGTGCTCGCGGTCGATGAAGCCGCAGGTTTCGTCTACTTCGCGGCCGGCAAGGATTCGGCGCTGGACGCGCAGGTGTATCGCGTGCCGCTCGCCGGCGGTGCGATCGAACGCCTGTCGAAGACCGACGGCACGCACGCGGCGAGCTTCGCCGCCAATGCGAGCGTGTACGTCGACAACTGGTCGAACCCGACCACGCCGCCGCAGCTGGAGCTGTTCCGCAACGACGGCACGCGCATCGCCGCGCTGCTGGAGAACAACCTGGCCGATCCGCAGCATCCGTACGCGAAGTACGCTGCCGCGCATCGCCCGATCGAGTTCGGCACCCTGAAGGCCGCCGATGGCGCGACGACGCTGAACTACAGCCTCATCAAGCCGGCCGGATTCGACGCGAACAAGCGCTACCCGGTCGTGGTGATGGTGTACGGCGGCCCGGCATCGCAGACGGTGAAGCGCGCCTGGGCGCCGGACTTCAACCAGTACCTCGCGCAGCACGGCTTCGTCGTGTTCTCGCTCGACAATCGCGGCACCCCGCGCCGCGGTGCGGCGTTCGGCGGCGCGCTGTACGGCAAGCAGGGCACGGTGGAGGTCGCCGACCAGCTCAAGGGCGTGGAGTGGCTGAAGTCGCAGCCGTGGATCGACAGTTCGCGCATCGGCGTGTACGGCTGGTCGAACGGCGGTTACATGACGCTGATGCTGCTGGCCAAGGCATCGGACCAGTACGCCTGCGGCGCCGCCGGCGCGCCGGTCACCGACTGGGCGCTGTACGACACGCATTACACCGAACGCTACATGGGCCTGCCGAAGGCGAACGTCGCCGGCTACCAGGAAGCGCGCGTGCTGGAGCACATCGACGGCCTGAAGTCGCAGCTGCTGCTCATCCACGGCATGGCCGACGACAACGTGCTGTTCACCAATTCCACCGCGCTGATGAGCGCCCTGCAGAAGCGCGGCCAGCCGTTCGAGCTGATGACGTATCCGGGCGCTAAGCACGGCCTGAAGGGCGCCGACAACCTGCACCGGTTGAAGTTGACGGAGAACTTCTTCGATCGCTGCCTGAAGCCGGCTCCGTGACGTTGCAGCGGCGTGCGCGTGGCGGGTCGGCTTTCATCGCCGGCCTGCTCGCGCTCGCCGCAGTGGTCGCCCCGGCGGGCGCACGCGAACCGGACGAGGTGCAGGCGCGCGCGTTCGTGCAGTCGTTGCTGGTCGCCTCGCCATACCGCATCGGGGCGCCCGCGCGAGATGGCGAGATCCGCTACCGCCTGCGCTTCGCCGATGGCGTGATGCGTGAGGTTCCGTCGACCGCCGAGCAGACCGTCCGTATCGACGGCGACGTCATGGAAGTCGCGGTGTGTCGCGATTGCCGCGACGACGAACCTCGCACCGACGGCGACATCGCGCGCCACCTCGCGCCGAATGCCTGGGTCGACAGCGACCAGCGCGACATCGTCGCCTTCGCGCGCCGGCATGCACGCGGCGGCAGGGTCGATGCGCGAATGACGCGACTGGTGGACGCGATCCGCATCCACATGAACGGCCCGATCGATTTCCGCGGCTACCTGCCCGCCTCCGCCGCGCTGCGCGATCGCGGCGGCGACTGCACCGAGTTCGCGCTCCTGCTCGCCGCGACGGCGCGCGCCGCCGGCATCCCCGCACGCGTCGTGCACGGTCTGGCGTACTCCAGCCGGTTCGTCGGCCAGGCGCACGTGTTCGGGCCGCACAGCTGGGTGCAGGCGTGGGATGGCGAGCGTTGGCGCAGCTACGACGCCGGGCTGGAACGCTTCGACGCCGGGCACATCGCGCTGCGCATCGGCGATGGCACGCCGGACGAACTTGCCGGGCTGGCCGAAACGCTGCGCCAGCTTCGCATCATCGACGCAGCCGGCATCCGCGCGTCGCGTACTGCTTCCGCACGCACGCGCTGAGTCAGCGCGCGGTGCGGTCCGCCGTCGCGTCGCGCTCGATCATCGGCAACTCGGGCAGGCGGCTGTCGTCCACCCACTCCACCGAACGCGGCTCGCTGACGCCGCCGACCCAGACGATGGACACCAGGGACTGCAACTCGGCGTCGGCTTCCACCGGCGTCGAAGGCGCGGCAGGGCTGGCGACGAGGGGGGCGGGGGACTCGGCCAGCGCCGATCCGGCGATCAACGTCAGCGCGATGGCCGCCAGGCTCGCGGCGCGGGCAGGCGTCCTGTACGACACGCAGATCGGACCGGTCGAAGCCGCCAACAGCGCTTCGCGCTGCGCATCGTCCATTGCGTCCAGGCGATGCACGGGATGGCCGCAGCGGGCGCAATCGCCGGCAATGCCGCGCTGCTCGTCGGGGCTCAACGGACAAGGTCGATCGATCCGGGGTACGCGCGCCATCCTTTTCTCCACACGGGTGGGAACGGTGCCGTTCTAGCACGCGCGTGACCTTCGGCGCATGGCGCCCCGACGCATGGGCGGCCATCCTCGTCGCGACACTCACCTCCGGCCGAGCCATGACCCGCCCCCTCACCCTCGCGATCGCCCTCTCCCTCACCCTCGCCACCGGCGTGCCGATGCTGGCGCAGGCCGCGCAGCCCGCCGCGAAATCGAACGCCGCGAAGCCCGCCGCCGCCAGGCCCGCGCCGGCGTGGGTGGCCAAGAGCAACGAGTACGCGAACATCCTGCTCAAGGCGCAGGCCGAGTTCGCGCCCGAAGGGATGTCGTTCTTCGGCGTGCCCGGCTATGACGACCGCGTCGCTGACCTCAAGCCCGATAACGCCGCGCGCTTCCGCGCCGCGACCGCGAAGGCGCGCGATGAGCTGAAGGCCAAGCTCGCCACCGAGCGCGATCCGAACGTGCGCCAGGATCTGGAAATCATGATCCGCGCCGCCGACGACAACATCGAAACCAGCGCGCTGACCGAACGCCTGATGCTGCCGTGGAGCGACGTTCCGCAGACGGTGTTCAGCGGCCTGCAGGGCCTGCTGTCCGACCAGACGCCGCCGGAACGCCGCGCCAAGGCGCTGGATCGCCTGAAGAACTACGTTGGCATGGGCACCGAAAAGACGCCGATCACCGAACTGGCGAAGGCGCGCTACACCGAAGCGACGTCGAACGCGCAGCTCGTGCATCCGACCAAGCTCGAGGTCGAGCAGGCACTGGGCAACGTCGACACGTACGTCGACGGCATCCGCAAGCTGTTCGCCAAGTACAAGGTCGAAGGCGCCGAGCCTGCGCTCGCCGCAATGGAAACGCAGCTGAAGGATTACGGCACGTGGGCGCGTGCGAACGTGCTGCCGACCGCGCGCACGGACACCAAGCTGCCGCCGGAGATGTATGCCAACAGCCTGAAGCAGTTCGGCATCGACATCGACCCGCAGCTGCTGATCCGCCGCGCGCAGGTCGAGTTCATGGAAACGCGCGCGGCGATGCAGCAGCTCGCGCCGCTGGTGGCGAAGGCGAACAACCTCGACGTGGCCAATCCACACGATTACGTCGCCGTCATCAATGCGCTCAAGAAGCGCAACATGCCCAACGACCAGCTCGAAGCGCGTTATCGCACGGTGATCGACCAGATCGATCCGATCATCCGCAAGGAACGCATCGTCGACGTGCCGCAGCGCCCGATGGTGATGCGCCTGGGCAGCGAAGCCGAATCCGCCGCATCGCCGGCGCCGCATTTCCTGCCGGCGCCGCTGATCGGCAACACCGGCCAGCAGGGCCAGTTCGTGCTGCCGGTGTCGGTCAAGACCGCCGACGGCAAGGCGCTGGAGTACGACGACTTCAACTTCGACGCCGTGCGCTGGACGCTGTCGGCGCATGAAGGCCGCCCGGGCCACGAACTGCAGTTCACTGCGATGGTCGAGCGCGGCATCTCGCTGGCGCGCACGATGTTCGCGTTCAACTCGGTGAACGTCGAAGGCTGGGCGCTGTACGCGGAAGCCGAAATGGTGCCGTACGAGCCCCTCGACGGTCAGCTGATCGCGCTGCAGTTCCGCCTGATGCGCGCCGCGCGCGCGATGCTCGATCCGATGCTGAACCTGGGGCTGATCGACCGCGAGGCCGCGGGGAAGATCCTGCGCGAGAAGGTCGGCCTGTCGGAGGCGATGGCCAAGCAGGAGCTGGACCGCTACACCTTCAACGCGCCGGGCCAGGCGGGCAGCTATTTCTACGGCTATACCCGCATCCTCGAGCTGCGCATGGAGACGGAGATCGCGCTGGGCGACAAGTTCGACCGCCTGGCGTTCAACAACTTCCTGCTCGATCAGGGCCTGCTCCCGCCGGACCTGCTGGCCAAGGCCGTGCGCGAGCAGTTCATTCCGTCGCAGTTGAAGAAGTGACGTAGCGCTCTCAAGCCCCTCTCCCGCCGGGAGAGGGGTTGGGTGAGGACAGCGGCATTGCCACGCGACATTGCGCTTCTGTAGCCCGGGTAAGCGAAGCGCACCCGGGGACCGATCGCCTACCCGGGTGCGCTTCGCTTACCCGGGCTACAGGGGCCCGAGGACACGCGGAACACAGATCCGGCTTCACCTGAATCCGACATTCCCTCCACGTTCCGGGAACTCGGCGGCCGTTTGGCGCCGCATCCAGAAGCCGTCGACACCGCGCTGGCTATACTTCGCGAACGCCGTCAGGGAATGTTTCGTGCCGTCCACGCTTCCGCCTTCCACCGCCCGCCGCATGGCACCCCTCGCGATACGCGCCTGCACCGCGACCAGTGCCGTCGGCCCCGGCCGGGAGGCGCTGGCGCAGGCGTTGCGGGACGGTCGCAGCGGCCTGCGCCGCAATGATTTCGGCGACCAGGCGGCCAGCGCAGGGCGCCTGGACTGCTGGATCGGCCGCGTCGATGGCCTCGAATCAGTCGAACTCCCGACCTCCCTCATGCCGTGGGATTCGCGCAACAACCGCCTCGCATGGCTCGCGCTCGGGCAGGACGGCATGCGCGAGGCCATCGAAGCCGCCATCGCGCGCCACGGCGCCGAACGTGTCGCGGTGATCGTCGGCACGTCGACCTCCAGCATCGGCAGCACGGAAACCGCGTACACCGCGCTGGAGGACGGGGAGTTCGCCGACGAGTTCGCCCGCCCGCACGTGCACACGCCGCATTCGCTCGGCGAGTTCGTGCAGCAGGCGACCGGCATCAGCGGCCCGTGCATCACCGTGGCGACGGCCTGTTCGTCCAGCGCGAAGGTGTTCGCGCAGGCGGCGCGCATGATCGCCGCTGGCCTCGCCGACGCGGCGCTCGTCGGCGGCGTCGACACGCTCTGCGGCAGCGTGCTGTTCGGCTTCAATTCGCTGCAACTGGTGGCGAGCGAACCCTGCCGTCCGTTCGATGCAGCGCGCAACGGACTCTCGCTCGGCGAAGCCGGCGGTTTCGCGCTGCTCGAACGCGCGACCGATGGCGACACCGGCCTGCAACTGCGCGGCTACGGCGAATCCAGCGACGCGCACCACATGTCCTCGCCGCACCCGGAAGGCCTCGGTGCGCGCCTTGCGATGCGCGATGCACTCGCGCGCGCCGGCATCGATGCGGCAGAAGTCGGCTATCTGAACCTGCACGGCACCGCGACGCCGGCCAACGACTCCATCGAAGCCGCTGCCGTGGCCTCGCTTTTCCCCGACGCGCTGCACGCCAGTTCGACGAAGGGCTGGACGGGCCACACGCTCGGTGCGGCGGGCATCGTCGAATCGACCGTCGCGCTGATCGCACTGGAACGCGGCGAACTGCCCGGCATGCTCGGAAGCTTCACGCCCGATCCTGCGTGCGGCCCGCAGATCCGCTTCGCGTCGCAACGCGCCGACATCCGTTACGCGATGAACAACTCGTTCGGCTTCGGCGGAAACAACTGTTCGCTGGTATTCGGTCGCGCATGAGCATTTCGCAGGCGCCGGGCTTGACGGCACACGTAGCAGGCATTGGTTTCTGGACGCGCGGACTGCCCTCCTGGGCGGCGGCGCGCGAGTACGCATTGAACGGCACGCAGCCGACCGACGCCCCCGCGCGGCCGTCGCCGCAGCTGCTGCCGGCGAACGAACGCCGACGCGCGCCGGAGACCGTCGCGATCGCACTCGAAGTCGCCATGGCCGCGTGCGAATCCGCCGCGCGCGAGCCGGCTTCGTTGCCGTCGGTATTCGCCTCCACGCACGGCGAACTGGCGATCACCGACTACATGTGCGCGACGCTCGCGGCCGATCCGCGCACGCTTTCGCCTACGAAGTTCCACAACTCCGTGCACAACGCCGCGGCCGGCTACTGGACCATCGGCACCGGCGCGATGCAGCCCGCCAACGCGATCAGCGCGTACACGGCGAGCTTCGCGCAGGGCCTGATCGAAGCGTTGATGCAGTTGCGCGACGATGCCGACGCCGTGCTGCTGGTCGCCTACGACGGCCAGGCGTTCGGCCCGCTGGCGCGAATGGCGCCGAGCGAGGGCCTGCTTGGCGGCGCGCTGGTGTTGTCGCGCGAAGGTGCCGGTCCGCGCCTGCACGCGCGGCTGGTCCCTGCATCGACACAGCCCCCTGCAAACGCTCCGCTCTCGCGCTTCGCATCGGCCAATGCCATGGCGCCGATGCTCCCGTTGTTCGACGTGCTCGCGCGTGGCGAAGGCACGGCGATCCTGCCCGCCGGCGCGGCGCACGACCTGCTGGTAGAGGTGACCCCTTGAGTCCGCACCATTCCCATCTCAATCGCGACGACGTCATCGTCGTGATTCCCGCACTGAACGAAGCGCTGCGCATCCGCGACGTCGTCGAAGGCGCGCTGGCCGAATGCCCGCGCGTGCTGGTGATCGACGACGGCTCCGACGACGGCACCGCCGATCGCATCGCCGACCTGCCCGTCACCGTGATCCGCCACGCGCAGCGCATGGGCAAGGGCGCGAGCCTGCGCGACGGGTTCAAGCACGCGCTGCGGATGGGCGCGCGCGCCATCGTCACCATGGACGGCGATGGCCAGCATCTGCCCAGCGACATCCCGCGTCTGCTCGCGGCGGCGAACCGGTATCCGGGCCATATCGTGATCGGCGCGCGACTGCGCCGTCGCTCGCAGCAACCGATCTACCGCCGCCTCGCCAACGAGTTCGCCGACTGGGGCATCGCCTGGGGCACGGGCTACCAGCTCGCCGACAGCCAGAGCGGGCAGCGCCTGTATCCGGCTGCGGTCGCAGCGCTGACCGACGTGCCGGGCGAGGACTTCGTGTTCGAAGCGCAGATCCTGATTTCCGCCGCGCAGCAGCTGGGCACGCGTTGCGTCTCGGTGCCGATCGAATCGCGCTACAAGTGCGTGCACACCGACGAGCAGTTCCGCCCGAGCCATTTCAAGCCGCTGCGCGATTTCTCGCGCATCACCTCGCACGTGGTGTTCGGCGTGCTGCGGCGTGGCGGTGTGCCGGAGATGTATCGCCGGATCCGCGCGAACCCGACGTTGATCGACGATCCGTCCGGCGAATTCGCACCGATCCCCGTGGGCGTGGTGCAGACGGAGTCGTAGGGGTATTGCTCCCTCCCCTGCGCACAGGGGAGGGCCAGACCATCAGCGAATCACTTCACCGGCTGCGCCGGCGGTGCGGCCGGCGGCGGCACCTGCGGTGCGGTCATCGGCGGCGGATTCGCGACGTAGATCGCCACGGCCTGCGCGAACTTCTTGGTCGGCGAGATATTCACGCCGATTCCACCGCCGCTGAAACTGCCGCCGTGATAGCCGCTGGAGCTGCCGCCGCCCACGCCGACGCCCACGCTGCTGCCGCCGCCGCTGTCCTGCGTACCCATGAACAGCACGCCGTTCGCGCCGAGCTTCGCCGCTTCCGTCCGCAACTTGGCGATCACGTCGTTCAGCTTGTTCTGCTCGCCGTAAGTGAAACTGCCGCTGGCCGTCTCCAGGCGGGCGATTTCCTCGAAACCGCCCGGCGGCGGCGTGTAGTAGACGCGCACCTGCGACGGATCGACCGGTGCGCGCGGCGTGCCGGTGACCAGTTGCGAGGTGGACGAACAGCCGGCCAGGGCGGCCAGTGCGAGTGCTGCAAGGATCGGACCGATGCGGCGCATGGCGGCGCTTCCGTGTTGGGTTGCGGCGATCCTACGCCAGCGGCGGTCACGCGTAAGCGAACAAAGTCGCCGTCCGTTCAGGTCATTCCGCCGTCGATGCCGATCACCTGGCCGTTGATGTAGCCGGCCGAGTCCGAGCACAGGAACCCGATCAGTGCCGCGACTTCATCGGGCCGTCCGGCGCGGCCGACGGGCACGAGTTGCTTGATCGCCTCCGCCGGGAACGCCGCGTCTGCCATCCGGCCTTCGACCACGCCCGGCGCGACCACGTTGCAGGTGATGCCGCGGCTACCCATCTCGCGCGCGAGCGACTTGGTGGCGCCATGCAGCGCCGCCTTCGCCGCGGCGTAGTTCGCCTGCCCGCGATTGCCGAGCACCGCCGCCACCGACGACACGCTGACCACGCGGCCCCACCGCGTACGCGCCATCGGCAGCAGCAGCGGCTGGGTGACGTGGAAGAAGCCGTGCAGCGAGACATCGATGACGCGTTTCCACTTCGCTTCGTTCATGCCGGCCATCGGGCCGTCGTCGTGGATGCCGGCGTTGTTGACGACGATCTGGATCGGGCCGGCTTCGAGCAGCGTGGCCATTGCCGCCTGCGCGCTTTCCGCATCCGCCACGTCGAACGCAACCGCCTGCGCCGAGCCGCCCGCCGCGCGGATTTCATCGACCACCGCCTGCGCGCGCTCGACATTGCGATTGGCGTGCACGATCACGTCGCACCCGTCCGCCGCCAGACGCATGCAGATCGCGCTGCCGATGTCGCCGCTGCCGCCGGTGACGAGTGCGCGGCGCGGACCGGTGGATTTGCGTGCGCTCATGCGGAATCTCCCGGAAGCGAATGCAGCACGGCGGCGCGCCCGCTTGCGAGCGTCGCCCCTTCGTGCGTGATGACAAAACGGTACTGGCTTCCCGACGCGTCCGCCATCAGGCACTGCGCTTCCACTTCGAGCGCGCCGGGCAGGTCGTCGATGCGAACGACCGCCAGCGTGAGATCGCGAAGCGCGACGAGCATGCCCGGCTTCACACCCTCGCCTGCTTGCCGTGCGAGCAGTCCGCCATGGACGGCCATCGCCTGCGCGCCGTACTCGCCGAGATGCACGGCATGGAGTCGGTCGCGATGACGCAGCGGATGCGCTGCATCGCGATGATTGAACGCGCGCAGGCGGATCGACTGCGCATCGAACCCGACGACTTCGTCCCACAGGCACATCGCGCCCTGGTGCGGCACGAGCGTGAGGATTTCCTCGCGCTGGATCGACGTGGCCGTCACGCCACGGCCTTCACCGGCGCGCGCACGATCAGCAGCGCCAGCACGAAGTTGAACGCGACGCCGAGCGCGACCGTACCGCCGATCGCGCGCAGCACCGGAATGCTCGACGTCGCCAGCAACGCGAACACCAGCAGCGTGGTGAGGCTGCACACGATCACCGCGTGCAGCGTGCGCAGCTGCTCCGCGCGATCGTCGCCGGCGTGGTCGAAGAACAGCGCGTAGTCGAGGCCGAGCCCCGCCGCGAGGATCAGCGACACCAGGTGGAAGAGGTTCAGTTCCACCCCGAAGCCGCGCAACACGGCGAGGATCAGCAGCGTCGTCAGCGCCATCGGCGCGAGCACGCGCAGCACGCGGCGCGGCGAGCGCAGTGCGAACCACACCGCCGCCGCCAGCAGCACCGAAGCCAGCGCGAGCGCCCACAGCACGCGTTCGCGGTACTCGGCCACCAGCGATTCGGACGCCTGCTTCAGGTCGAGCAGTTGCGCGCCGTGCACCTGCGCGATGTGCGCGACGGCCGCGGGATCCTGCATACCCGAAAGCGCGACGAGCGCCGTAGCGTGGCCTTCGCGCTGCAGCAGCAGGCCTTCGGTACTTGCGGCGAGGGGCGTTCCTGCCAGGTCGGCGGGGACCAGCGGCGTCGCCTTGCGCGCGGTTGCCACGTCACGTGCGAAGTCGTCGAACGCGTCGTCGTTGAAGGCGCCACCGGCCATCGCCTCGCGCAGTGCGCTCCGCAGTTCGTTATCCGACGGCAGCTTCGCCTGTCGTGCGCGTTGCGTTTCCGCGCTCGGCAAGTAGCGCGCTGCAAGATCGAATCCGCCGACGACGCCCTGCGCGCGCAGATCATCGAGTGCCGTCATCAGGCGCTCGGACAATTGCAGCGCATGCTCGGTGTCCTTCGCCTGCAGCGCGATGATGTAGCGCACGTCGGGCGCGCCGAGTTCGCCGCGCAACTGCGTGTCGCGCGCCAGTGCGGCCGGCGGCACCGGCGTCAGTCGCGCGAGGTCGTTCTGCCAGAACGCGCCGGGCACGAAGACAATGACGGCCACGGCGATCGCGGCGACGACGCATGCTCCGGCCGCGTTCATGCGCGGCCAGCGCGCGAGCGCGTTCCAGCAACGGGCGAGCCACTTCGAATCGGCGGCGTCGTGCGGCGAGGGATCGATCAACGCCGGCAGCAGGAATCGCGTGGCGAGCGCCGCCGTCGCGAGGCCCACGACGGTGAACACCGCCAGCTGTTGCAGGCCATCGACGCCCGACACGAGGAACGTCGCGTACGCGATGCACGTGGACGCCACGCCGGTGCCCAGCGTCGGCCACAGCGCGCGCGCACTCGCCCACGGCGATACGCCGGCGCGCTGGTGGCTGAAGAGATGGATCGGATAATCCTGCACCACGCCGATCAGCGTGAAGCCGAACGCGACCGTGATGCCATGCACGCCATCGAACGCGAGCGCGACCGCGCCCAGGCCGACCAGACCCGCGCTCACCAGCGGCAGGCCGCCGAGCAGCGGCGCCTTCCAGCTTCGATAGGCGACCCAAAGCAGCAGCACGAACACGAACGAATCGATGGTGCCGATCAGGCTCGCCTCGCGTGCGGTGCGGCCACCGATTTCGACCGAGAACGCGCCGGGTCCGGTCAGCGTCAACTTCGTCTTCGAGTTCGCGCGCACTGCGTCGAATGCGGCATGGATCGCATCGACTGCGGCCTGCTGGCCTTCCGGATCGAAACCGGCCGCATGCGTTTCGATCGCCAGCAAGGCTTCGCGGCCCGCGCGATCGAACCATACGCCGTGCAGGCGCTGCGGCGCATTCGCCGGTTGCCACGCCTGCGCCAGCTTCAGCGTTTCCAGCGTCGGATCAGACGGCAGCAGCGGCTCGATCATCGCCGCTGCCGGCGAGCCAAGATCCTGCACGCGCGCATCGAGTTCGCTGCGCAGGAAGGCCGCGTCGAAGCGTTGCGTATCGAGCGTCGGCGACAACAGGTAGCGATACGGACGCAGGCGCTGCGGAATTGCATCAAGGCCAACGTCCGCCCCGTTTGCAACGAGCTTGAACGGCACATCCACGCCGACGCGCGTCGCCAGCAGGCGCTCGCGCAAGGCCTGCGATTGCGCCGCGAGTGTTTCCGGCGATTCGCCCGACAGCGCGACCAGCAGAAGTCGCGAGCCCGGACCTTCGCCGAGTTCGTCGATCAGCAGTTTCTGCGCCGGCGTCTGCGGTGCCGGCATGAACTTGCGCAGGTCGCCGCTGAGTTGCACGCGCGGCGCGATGAACAATGCCAGCACTGCGAGCAGCACCAGCCAGAGCAGTGCGAGCGCGAGCCGCCGTGTGCCGCTCATCGCAGGAGATTTTGCGGGACTATCGCTCATCGCGCGGGCGCGCCTTCGCACAGCGCTGCGAGCGCCGCGGCATCGGTCGCCTTCGCTGCCTCCTGCGCGGCACCAGCGAGCAACGTGCGCTGCGCATCGCCGCTTCCGACAGGCTGCGTCTGGATGCAGCGCAGTTCGGCGCCGCGCCCAAACAGCACGATCGACTTCAGCTTCGACGCGAGTGCGGCGTCCTTCGGCGTCATCGTCAACTGCCAGCGCTGGCGCGTCCCGTCGGCCTGCAGGACGTAGTGCGTTTCGAGCGATGCATGATCGCCGCCGAGCAGCGCGCCGAAACTGTTCTGCAATCCTGCAAGTTCGGGCGCACGCGACAGCGAGAACTTCCGCGGCGACTGGCCGGCGCGCTCGATGGTCGCTTCGCCCGCGTGCAGCGTCGTGGTTTCGGCGTAGGGCGTGCGCACTTCGCGAACGAGCGTGTCGGCGTCTGGGCGACGGTACTCTCCCGTGAGGCGCAGCGGCGCCTTCAGCAGTTTCGAGCCGCGCACTTCGACGAACGGCGTGCGCGCCGGCGCAGGCCGCGCGATCTTCGCCAGGATCCAGTCCGCCTCGACGGCCGGCTCAGCCGGCGCGGCGCAGACCGCCGTGCTGACCAGCAGCAGCGTCGGCGCCAGTCGCCTCGCCCAGGTGAAGAAGTGAGGAGTCGTCCGCCGCATCGTCGCCATGCCAGAAGTCGTAGAAGTTGAACCAGTTGTAGGGAGCGCGGCGCACATGGTGCTGCAGCCGCGCTGCGTAGTCGCGCACGAGCGCGGCGATGCGTTCGGCACGCTGGCGGCGCGCGATGTCGAGGCCTTCGCTGAATTCCTCGAACACCAGCTCGTAGCGGTTGCCGCCGCGATACAGCCCGAACGCCAGCATGATCGGCATCTTGAGGGTCGCCGCGAGCGCCCACGGCCCCGTGGGGAATCCCGCATCGGCGCCGAGGAAAGGCACGCGCACCGACGCATCGCCCGGCTCCGCGCGATCGACCAGCAGCGCGACGAGTTCTCCGCGCGCGAGCGCTTCCTGGATCGCGAGCACGATGGATACGCCATCCTGCCCGGCGTCGATGACATCGCGCGCGAGCTGCGGATTGAGCGCACCGAGCAGGCGCGTGATCGCCTGGTTGTGCGCGACGTCGAGCACGATGCGCACGCGCAGCGCGGGACGCGTGAGCGACAGCACGCGCAGCGCATCGAAGCTGCCGTGGTGCGAGCCGAAGATCAGCACGCCTTCGCCGCGATCCACGCGTGCCGCCAGCGCCGGCAGGCCGACGGTTTCGATGTCGAACCGCGCGAGTTGCCCGCTGAGCAGGAAGACGCGATCGAGGATGGTCGCGGCGAACGTGTGGATGTGGCGCGCGACATTCCAAAGCGTCGGCGGTCCATCGAGCACGCGCGCCAGGTATTCGCGCGAGGCCTGGCGTTCCGGGCCGCGCACCGTCAGGAAGTACAGGGTGATCGGGTACAGGCACATGCGTGCCACCGCGCGGCCGCCGTATCGCGCGATGCTGCGGATGATCCAGATCGCGAAATAGCCACCGCCTTCGGGGCGTTGCTTCCAGTCCGCGCTCATCGGGCGGGGTCCCGCTCGAAGGCGTCCTGTTCGATGATGTCGCCGCTCGAAATCATGGTCGTCCCGCGCAGCACGCGGAAGCGCCAGCGCGGCGCGGCGCCGTCGAGTTCGATGCAGGCACGTTCACCCGGCAACAGCGGCTGCAGGAACTTCACCTGCGGCAGGCGCAGCGGACGCAGCGGTCCGTGCATGGCTTCGATCGCCTCCACCACGCGCTCCAGCACGACCACGCCGGGCACCAGCGGGCGACCGGGGAAATGCCCGGGCAGGCTTGGGTGGTCGGCGGGAATGGTGAAGTCCATGCGGGGCGGCGGCTGCGCGGCGGAGGCGCCCAGCATAAGGCCTTGCGTCAGTCGAACAATCCGCGCCAGAAACGCGGCCCCAACGCCGCCATCTGCCGCAGGAAATCGAAGAAGTGCCGGTACGGGCGATGCGGGAACAGCCAGCGCCGCAGCATGTACTCGCCGACGAAGAAGCCGCCGACGATGCCGTAATTGAGCAGGTTGGCGAACAGCGACCACGCTTCCTGCCCGATCGATATGGGCGACGGATGGCCCAGGCGCGCCAGCACGCCATCGGGCACGGCGATCATCGCGAGCACGCCGTTGGCGAGCGCCAGGGCGGCCATCACGTACGCCCAGGCGGCGGTGAGCTTGCGCGAATAGCGATACAGCGGCGCCGGCAGCGTCGCGGGCTCGCAGCCTTCCATCGCGGCCACGATCCGGGTGATCAGCGGCTCGCGCGGCGGCCGCAGGCTGCGCCAGAACATCCACGCGACGAAGCCCACGAACAGCATCGGCGGCGCCAGCAGCAGCATCTGCGCGTACGGGGTCTGCGCCAGCCAGGCCAGCGCGGCGCCGCAGATCGCCAGCGCGGCCCAGGCCCAGGCCTGGCCGTGCATCAGCGGGGCGATGAGGCAGAACGCGACGAGGTCCGCCATGGCGATGGCAGCCGGCACGCCGCCGCCATCGTGCGCGGCCCAGTGCGCCAGCAACGGGTAGGCGACGGCCAGGGCGATGGCGGGAATCGCGCGAACCACGGCCGATGCCATTCCGGTGCGCGCCCAGGCGGCGCTCACGCCGCGCGGCGCTGTTCGATGTGCGCCGCCAGCGCGCGCAGCGAGGCGAAGATGCGGCGGTTCTCGTCGCTGTCCGAACGCAGCTGGAAGCCGTACTTGCCGGAGATCGCCAGCGCCAGTTCCAGCGCGTCGATCGAATCCAGGCCCAGGCCTTCGCCGAACAGCGGGCTTTCCGGGTCGATGTCGCCGGGGGCCACCTCCTCGAGGTTCAGGCTTTCGACCAGCAGCTCCGCCAGTTCGCGTTCGACGGGACTTTGTTCAGACATCGGAATTTCCAGCACAAGGCGGTTCGAGGGACGCCACGATCCGGCATCGGCGCGCCCGGTGCAACCGTCCGGACGACCGGGGGCCAATCGGGGCGCGTCGACCCCGCGCACACCGGGCGGACGCGGCCCTTCCCTTATGATTGGCGCATGACCGACACCGTCGCCGAATCCGGCCGGGCGAGCGCCTCGCCGGCCGAGCTGAACACGCATCCCGAAGTCCCTGACGTCCTGCAAGCCGACGTGCTCGTCGTCGGTGGCGGCCCGGCCGGCACCACCGCCGCGACGCTGCTGGCCCGCAAGGGCTGGAAGGTCCTGCTGCTGGAGAAGGACGCCCATCCGCGCTTCCACATCGGCGAATCGCTGCTGCCGATGAACCTGCCGATCCTCGAACGCCTCGGCGTGCTCGACCAGGTGAAGGCCATCGGTACGTTCAAGCCCGGCGCGGAATTCCCGATCGTCAACGACGACGGCACGCCGATGTCGCCCGACAACGAAGGCGCCGACCAGTACAACACCTTCCGTTTCGAACGCGCGCTCAATCCGGCGTTCGGTTACGCCTACCAGGTCAAGCGCGAGGAATTCGACCAGTTGCTGTTCCGCCACGCGCAGGCCAATGGCGTGGATGCGCGCGAACGGCACAAGGTCGAGCGCGTCGAGTTCGGCAGCGATGGCCGGCCGTCAATCGCCCATGCGCGCGACGCGCAAGGAAATGCGTTCACGGTTCGCGCGCGTTACATCGTCGATGCGAGCGGTCGCGACACGTTGTTCGGCAACCAGCTCAAGCTGAAGAAGAAGAACACGCTGCACCAGTCGGCGGCGATCTTCAGCCACTTCACCGGCGTCGAGCGGCGCGCAGGCGAGGACGCCGGCAACATCACCGTGCAGCGCTTCGCGCACGGCTGGATGTGGCTGATCCCGCTGCAGGGCGGCGTGATGAGCGTGGGCGCGGTGTGTTTCCCCGAATACCTCAAGCAGCGCCGCGGCGAGAACGAAGCGTTCCTGATGAAGACGCTGGAGTCCGAGCCGCAGGTGAAAAAGCGCATGCGCGATGCGAAGCGCGTCGCGCCGGTGCACGTCACCGGCAATTACTCCTACACGTGCGAACGCATGCACGGGCCGGGCTGGGCGATGGTCGGCGATGCGTATGCGTTCGTCGACCCGGTGTTCTCCTCCGGCGTGTACCTGGGCATGAACAGCGCCGAGCAGGCCGCGCAACTGGTGGACGGCGCACTGCGCGATCCCTCGCGCGAAGCGGCATTGCAGCGCGAGATGGACCAGCGCCTCAAGCGCGGCCTGAAGCATTTCCAGTGGTTCATCTACCGCTTCACCACGCCGGTGATGCGCCACCTGTTCAACCATCCGCGCAACGTGTGGCAGGTTGAACAGGCGGTCATCTCGATGCTGGCCGGCGACGTGTTCGACAACCCGGACGTGCTCAAGCGCCTGCGCCTGTTCCGCTTCATCTACACGGTGACGGCGATCCGCATGGCGCCCCTGGCGCTGCGCGGCTGGCTGAAACGCAAGCGCCAGGTGGGCGTGGACGTCGGACTTCACGGCGCGGCGGACACGTTGCAGCCGGGTCCGGAGCAGCGGTCGTGAGCGCGGTGCATCCGATGCCCTTCCATGAGCCGCACTGGTCGGTGGAATACGTGCACGCGACGCCGGAATCGGTGCTGGTCGAACCCGACGTGCTGGCCGTCATTGGCTTCGGTGCGAACGCGCCGTACAACGACGATCCGCGCTACCTGCGCGTCGCGCTGGAACCGCACGGCGATGCGCCGCTGGAAGTGTGGCGCGCGGCTGCGCCGGTGCAACGCGGTCGCGATGGCGATGTCGCTTGGGCCGACGATGGCGCGCTGCTGTTCGGCGCCATCGAACTGGACGAAGGCGAGGCCGATCCGTCGCGTCGCGTGAGCGACATCGAAACCACGGCCGAGCGACTGTATCGCCGCCTCGGCGAATTCCTGCAGGCGCATGGCACGCCGCACCTGCTGCGCGTGTGGAATTACCTGGACGGCATCACCGTCGGCGAAGGCGACCTGGAGCGGTATCGCCAGTTCTGCGTCGGCCGTGCGCGCGGACTGGGCGAAGTCGATCCGCACACGCTGCCGGCGGCCACCGCCATCGGCCAGGTGAACGCACCCGACGCGCCGCGTCGCCTGCAGGTGTACTGGCTCGCCTCGCGCGTGCCGGGCACGCCGCTGGAGAATCCGCGCCAGATCAGCGCGTACCGTTACCCGCGCCAGTACGGCCCGCAGCCGCCGAGCTTCGCCCGCGCGATGCTGCCGCCGGCCGGCAGCACGATGCCGCTGATGCTGTCGGGCACGGCGGCGATCGTCGGCCACGAATCGCAGCACGCCGATTCGGTGGCGACGCAGCTGGACGAAACGCTGGCGAATTTCGACAGCCTCCTCGCGGCCGCGCGTGCGAAGTGGCCGACGCTGCCGGCGCGTTTCGGCGCGCATTCGCCGCTGAAGGTGTACGTGCGCGATCGCGATGAGCTTGATGTGGTGGCACGCGCGCTCGACGAGCGCCTACCGCCCGACGTCCCGCGCGTGGTGTTGCACGCGGCGGTATGCCGGCGTGAGTTGCGAGTGGAGATCGACGGGGCGCATGGGTTCTGATTCGTGATTCGTGATTCGTGATTCGTGATTCGTGATTCGTGATTCGTGATTCGTGATTCGTGATTCGTGATTCGGGATTCGGGATTCGGGATTCGGGATTCGGGAATCGGGAATCGGGAATCGGAAGCAGCCTTTCAGTCCCGTCATCCCGGCGAAGGCCGGGACCCAGGCCCGCAACGCACGGGCACGCTCGCAACGCTGAGCCACATCACCGTCATTCCAGCGAAGCTGGAACCCATCTTGATCTTCGCGCCTGCAGCAGGAAAACCCCCGCCCGTCGCGCCCGACTCGATGGGTTTCGCGATGCGAAACCCATCCTGCGAAGCACCGCGAATGCGCGCGTGGTCGCACGCCCCGACCCTCACCCCAACCCCTCTCCCGGCGGGAGAGGGACTTATCGCTTCGCTCCCTTCACACGCCGCTTCAGCGGCGCAAGGACGCGTTTCGTCGGATTCGTCTGTTCCCGCGCCGCGCCACGCCCTAAGCTCCACGTCGTGTCGCGTGCACACCCGCACCGCGCATCCACCCACCACAAGGAGTCACCGCAATGGGTCTGATCAGCCTTCTCTGGGGCATCGTCGCCATGATCTGGATGGTCATCGCGCTGATTCCGCTGTTGGGATGGGGTAACTGGCTGCTCATCCCGTTCGCGGCCGTGGGCGCGATCATCGCCGCCATCGGCATCGCCTTCACCAGCCCGGGCAATCGCGGTCGCGCGAAGACCGGACTGGTGCTCAACGGCATCGTGATCGTCGTCGGCATCGTGCGACTCGGGATCGGCGGCGGCATCATCTGACTTCACGAGAAAACGTCGCAGCGTGACGCGCGTGATGATGTCCTTCACACGCGCCATCCGTACGCGCACGCATGCATGGCCGCATTTTCACGCTGAATACGTAGGCCGCGCGATGTTGCATCGCAAGCTTGTCGCGTGCGTGGAAGCAGGCGCATAGTCGGCCTGGGCTGAAGGGGGGAAGCCCACACCCAATCCCCACTGTCGATTCTTCGCGATGGCCATCGCGAGGGCGGAATCGACCGGGGGCATATCACCTTCAGATTCGGGATGTGACCATGAAAAGGATCGGATCCGCGCTTTGGTTGTCAGGTGTAGCGCTTGGATTTTGTTTCAGTGTCCAGGCCGCAGAAGCACAGTCGTCCACCCATCAAGTGACCGTTGCCGGCGTGAAGGTCGGCATCGATGCGGAAACCGGACGTCTTCGTCCGCTGACCGCGAACGAAAGCGCGCAGCTCGATCAGGCGCTCACGCAGGGCCAGCAGGCGAAGATCGCGCCGGCGATGGCGAAGAGCTTCGCCGCGCCGCGCGATGCGGCCGCAGCGCGTTCGACCGCGCGCAAGTCCGCGCATGGCGGCGTGTCGGTGAAGGTGCCCGAATCGATGATGAGCTCGGTGGTCGCGCATCGCGACGCATCGGGCGAGCTGGTCGTCGAACACAACGACGCCGCTTCCGTCGATTCCGTCGAAGCCCACAACGAGGAGCTGCTGAAATGAGAAAGCATCTTCTCGCCTGCGCGCTCGCCTTCGGCAGCGCTTTCGCATTCAACGCCTCGGCCGCGCAGCTGGTGCTGCTCAACGGCGACACCGGGACCGGCCTGGGTCTGGACGATCCCACCGCCGTGACGCCGGTCGGCCTCAATCCCGGCACGACGCTCGGCCAGCAGCGCCAGATCGTCTACCGCTTCGCGATGGACCTGTGGGGTTCGGTGCTCAAGAGCGACGTTCCGATCAAGGTCGGCGCCTCGTTCCAGCGGCTGAACTGCACGGCCACCGGCGCGACGCTGGGTTCGGCCGGCGCCAACTGGATCGATCGCGATTTCCCCGGCGCGCCGCGTCCGGGCATCTGGTACCACTCCGCGCTCGCCGACTCGATCGCCGGCGTCGACCTGGATCCGATCCCGGACGATCCGGCCGACATCGTGTCGCGCTTCAACGGCGACCTCGGCAAGCCCGACTGCCTCGCCGGCACGACGTGGTACTACGGCCTTGACGGCAAGACGCCGGCCGGCGCGATCAACTTCCTCAACGTGGTGATGCACGAAATCGGACACGGCCTGGGCTTCCAGGGTTTCCTCGACAAGTTCACCGGCCAGTTCGGCGACTTCGACGGCACCGGTCCGCGTTCGGATACCTACACGCAGAACGCGTACGACAACGTGCTCAACATCGGCTTCAACGATCCGGCCAGCACGCCTGCGCAGCGCGCCGAAGTGATGAAGACCTCCGGTCGCCTGGTGTGGTCCGGCCAGCGCGTGAAGAACGAAGCGGCGCTCGTACTCGACAACCGCCAGTACTTCACCGTGACCGCGCCGGCGGGCATCGCCGGGCGTTACCTGTACGGCACGGCGAGCTTCGGTCCGGTGGCGTCGCCGGCCAACTTCACCGGTCAAGTGGTGCTGGGCGTGGATGAAGCCAACGCGTCGGGCCCGACCACCGGCGATGCGTGCACGCCGCTGACCAACGCGGCGGCCGTGGCCGGCAAGTTCGTGCTGGTCGATCGCGGCACCTGCGGCTTCGTGGTGAAGGCCGCGAACGTGCAGGCCGCGGGCGGCATCGGCATGGTCGTGGCGGACAACGTCGCGGGCAGCCCGCCGCCGGATCTGGGCGGTTCGGATCCGAACATCACGAT
>Ga0102591_1001505_pt1 | contig 31516 bp, 26 predicted proteins | sample AraplaCol_mCL_r2_2_FD_76860 | JGI IMG/M metagenome (GOLD analysis project Ga0102591, IMG submission 76860) | Arabidopsis root microbial communities from North Carolina, USA - plate scrape MF_Col_mCL_r2 (SPADES assembly) (version 2) | ecosystem: Host-associated > Plants > Roots > Endosphere...
CGGTGAACAGCGTGCTCGTTAGCCTGGAAACGCTGGGCCGGATGACCATCCCGGTCGTGCTGGTGCTGATCGCCGTCTTCGTGCTGTGGAAGCTGTGGCGCCGCCGCATGTTCCAGCGCCAGCTGCGCATGGCGCGCATCACGCCGGCCGAACTGCGCCAGCTCATGGACGGCGAATCGCCGCCGCTGATCCTCGACGTGCGTTCCGAACCGCAGCGCGCGCTTACCGGCTGGATTCCCGGTTCGGTCTTCGTGCAGACCGTCGCCGAAGCGCCGCTGATGCCGCGCGAGGAAGTGATCGTCTACTGCGACTGCCCGAACGAAGCCTCAGCCGCCGTGCTCGCGCGTGCACTGAACAAGCGCGGCTTCAAGCGCGTGCGGCCGCTGGCCGGCGGCTTCGCGGCGTGGAAGGGCGACGGGCAGCGGGTGTCGTTCGAGTGATGCGCGCCTAGGACGCGGACCACGGCCACCATCCGCGTCCCGTACTCGCATACCGGTCGGCTGCGCGTTCGAAGCGGTTGCGCACGCTGATCCCGCCCGACAGCAGGTACAGCGGCAGGAACAGCGGGCCTAGCGCCAGGTATTGATAGACATGCGCGCGTTCGTGGTCGGCCAGCACGATCGGCGCTTCATTCGCGTGCCCCGCGCGATGCGCGTAGGTAACGCAGGGCGAATCCAGATCCTCACCGGTGTGCAGGATCACGTTGCCGAACGTGATCGCCCCACCCGGCCCCCACGGCCAGCGATGGAAAACCAGCGCCATCTCCCGCTTTCGCCAATGCGAATGTGCGCCGAACACCAGTCCGATCGCGCCCAGCAACAGGCCAAGCAGCGTGTTCGGCAGCGTCCAGAACGCGCCCAGAAGTATCAATAGCCGGACCATCCGAGGGCTCATACAATCCAGCCTACCGGCAAATCCCCTCGAGTGCCGGCTGGGATCACCTCATGAACACTCGTATATCTGCTGCATTGCTGGTCGTGATGGCCCTTTCGGCGTCGGGCAATGTGCTCGCCGGAGAAAAGGAAGACAAGGCCGAACTCGCCCGTCTCGAGCAAGCCTGGATCGACGCGGGAAACCGCAACGACAAGACCGCGATCGGACGCATCCTCGCCCCGACTTTCGTCAACACCAGCGTGAAGGGTGAGCGCCGCGAACGCGCGGCGGTACTGCAGGCTCCGCCGCTGCCGCCGGGCGCGAACCAGCGCCTGCGGGACATGGCAATCACCATCACCGGCGACACCGCGGTGGTCACCGGCGTCAATGTCTTCACTCCCCAGCCGGGCGCGATGCCGATCGATGTCGCATACACCGATGTCTACGTGCGCGACGGCCGGAGCTGGAAAGCTGTCGCCTCGCAGGAAACGATCAGGACCCCGCGCGCGCCCTGAGTTGGCTCAATCCCCTTCAGGGATGAGCAGCCACAGGATCAGATAGACCAGCAGTCCCGGGAACGCCGCCGACATGATCGATGCCAGCACGTACAACACGCGGACGAGCGTCGAGTTCCAGCCGAAGCGCCGGGCGATGCCTCCGCAGACGCCCGCGATCATCCGGTCGTGGCGGGAACGGGAAAGCGTGCGGGTGACGTTCATGGCGCGGGCTCCGATGTTGCACTCGTCGGACGGCATGGTCCTTCGACCGCGAGTCTAGCGCCGCCGGTCAGGGCTTCGCGTGACGGAGGGCCGACAATTTCGCGCCGAGCCATTGCGCCGACGGAACGGGCGCCTTGCCCGGACAGCGCACCGAATAGGCCTTGCCGCTCATGCTGCTCTGCGTGCCGGCACGTTCGATGAACTGCTCGGCGCTGTCGACCATGTTGCGCTTCGCCAGGTAGTCGTACTTCCGGCGCAGGTGGTTCTGCGCCTCGCCGGCGGGATACCAGGTGCCGTTGCGCTGGAACTCGCATCCGGAATGACCCAACGCGTCGATCAGCTGATCGATCTCGCGCTGCGTCTGCGGCGGCGGCTCGGCCGACGCGGTCGCCGCGAACAGCACCAGCATCGCGCCGAAAGCCATCGACCGCATGGTGGTCATTGCGGCGCCGCCGCCAGCCACGGTCGCACCACACCGGCCCAGATCGCGTAACCACTGGCGTTCATGTGCAGCCGATCGGCGACGAACAGTTCCTCGCGCGGCTGCCCCTGCGCGTCGAGCATCGGCAGGAAGACGTCGAGGTAATCCACGTTCGGCGCGCTCTTCGCGAACTCGCGCACCAGCGCGTTCGCCTCGCGGATCTGCGGCAGGAGTTCGGCGCGCGACGGACTGGGCTTGATCGAAACGAACGCGATGCGCGCGTCCGGCAGGCGTTCGCGCACCTTGCCGACGAACGCGGCGAAGTCGTCGCGCACCTGCGCCGGCGTGCGACCTTCGAACAGGTCGTTGTCGCCGGCGTAGAAGACGATCGCGCTGGGGTTGTACGGCGTGACGATGCGGTCGGCGTAGTACGTCGAATCGCGCACGCGCGAGCCGCCGAAGCCGCGGTTGATCGTCGCCACCTCGGGGAAGTCGTCGGCCATCGAATCCCACAAGCGGATCGACGAACTGCCGACGAACACCACGCCGCCCGGCCGGCGCCGCACGACGCTGTCGGCCTGTTCGAACGCGGCGATGTCGGGTTCCCACTGGAGCGAATCGCTGACGGCCGCGGCGGGCGCGTCCGGTGCGGGGGAATGCGAAACGCAGGCGCCAAGCAATGCGAGGCAGGCGATGAGGAGGATTCGGATCACGGGCACGTCCTTCTGGATCGCGCGAGTCTGACACGTGCGGCGTTCATGCCGCGCGCTCGTGTATGCGTAAGCGGACGTTCGTCACGCGACGTTCGCCCGCCGTCATTTCGCCCGCTGCGCCAGCCAGTCGTGGATCGCCTGCGGCACTTCGCGCTGGGCGCGGCTGGATACATAGATGCCGATGTGTCCGCCGCGGAACGACAGCTCGCTGTAGTCGTCGCTTCCGGTCAGGCCATCCAGCGCCCTGGATGAAGCCGGCGGCACCAGGTGGTCCTGCTCAGCGTAGATGTTGAGGATCGGCACCTCGATGTTGCGCAGGTCGACCGTGCGGCCGCCGATCTCGATGCCGCCCTTGAGGAAACCATTGCCCTGGTAGAACTGCTTCACGAACTGGCGGAACGCCTCGCCTGCCTGGTCGGGCGAATCGAAGATCCACTTCTCCATGCGCAGGAAATCCTCCAGCGCCTTCGGATCGTCGAGCACGTCGACCATGCCCACGTATTTCTGCACGAACAGCCGCCACGGCTTGAGCGTGAGGTAGCACCAGTTCATGACGTCGGCCGGCACGTTGCCCAGCGTGTCGACGAACAGGTCCACGTCCAGCCCGCGCGTCCAGTTGCCCAGCATGTTGTCGCTGGTGTGGAAATCCACCGGCGTGACCATCGTGATGAGATTGCGCACCTTGTGCGGGTTCAACGCGGTGAAGCACAGCGAGAACGCACCGCCCTGGCAGATGCCCAGCACGTTGACGCCGTCCATGCGGTACTCGTGGCGCAGATGGTCCACCGCGCCGCCGATGTAGCGCTGGATGTAATCCTCCAGTTCGAGGTAACGGTCGGAGCGGTCGGGATAGCCCCAGTCGAGCACGTACACGTCCTCGCCGCGTTCGAGCAGGCCGCGGACGATCGACTTGTCGTCCTGCAGGTCGACCATGTACGGGCGATTCACCAGTGCGTAGACGATCAGCAGCGGTACGCGCGCCGTAGGTGCGCGTCCGTTGGGGAGCGTGTTGCCCCGGAAGCGGTACAGCACGACCTTGCCGTCGCGCCAGACCTCCTCGCGCGCAGTGGCGCCGTAGTCGATGTCGTGCACCTGGTGCAGCGTGTCCAGGCCGGCGCGCAGCTTGGCCTGGAAGCGCAGCGATTCCTGCGCCAGCGAGTCGGGCGTGAAGCCCAGCGGGCCGAGACCTTCCATCAGCGCGTCCTCCCGGGCTTGGGCTTCGATGCGGGCCTGGTGGATTTCGTGGTCGCCTTCGCTGCGGGCTTCTTCGTCGCAGCCGGCTTCGGCGCGGCCTTCTTCGGAGCAACGGCAGGCGGCACCTCCGGCGCGCTGCTCGCCTGCATTCGCGACGATTGCCGCATCAGCGCCTCGATCGCATCGCGCAGCCGCCGCTGTTCGCGCTCCAGCTCGACGATCTTGCGATGCGCCGAATCCACTTCGGTCCGCGTCGGCATTCCGAACTGCGAACCCAGCTGCTCGACTTCCTTCTGCATGCGGCCACGCAGCGTCATCTGCGCGTTGACCAGCGCCGCATATGCGTCGCGGAAACGCGGCGACAGCGCGATGTCGGCGTACGCCTCCTCGGCCGCATCGATCCACAGATCGAACAGCGCACGCACGGTGTCGAGCTGCTTGCCCGGCGCGCTGCGCGCCTCCAGCTTGCGCTCGAAACGCGAGAACGCGTCCTGCCCGGCTTCGGCCAGCAGTGCCTGGTAGGCCTGGCCCTGCTCCTGCAAATCGACCTGCGCCTGCGCCAGATGCTGCCAGCGCTCCTGGTGCTCGCGCGCGAAACCGAACGCCGGAAGCGACAGCCACGAACGCCCGTCGCGCTGCATCGATTGCAGCCACGGCGCGAAGGCCTCGAACATCTTCGACGGATCGGTCTGCGTGCTGCCGGGCATGTTCGCGAACACCTGCGCGAACGGATTCGCGCCATCGCCGCCCAGCGCCTGCCGCCACGCCGATGCGATATCGCCCGCATTGGCCGGGCGTCCGGCGAACTGCGCGGCCAACTGCTGCATCTGCCCGAACCAGCCCTGCGCCTGCGCGTTGAAGCGAGAAACGGCTTCATCGCCCTGCGGGAGTCCGCCGCGCGCGAACCGCGACCACCAGTCCATCGCGTCGGTCCAGCCCGGCATGGTCGCGGCACCGGCCGGCTGAGTCGCACGCAGCGCGTCGCCCCAGGCGTTCCAGTACCGCCGGTTCCATGCTTCGAAATCGTCAACGCCCTGCATCGCCATCACCGCCGTCGGGGAAGGCGGTCATGGTACCAACGCCGTGTTTCGCCGCCGCGACGGCGGCGGCCAGGCGGTCGGTCAGGGCTTCGGGATGCGCAGCGTCTTGCTGATCATCAGCGAACCGGAGAGCGCGAACATCAGCACCAGCGGATGGAACTGCCACGGCCCCAGCTGCACCATGCCCAGCCACAGGTTCGCGCCGATGGCGCCCTGCGAGGCGGCGACGGCCAGCACGATCACCAGCACCAGGCTGGTCGGGATCGGCGTGCCTTCGAAATACTTCACCTTGTCGTCGTCGCCGGAAAGCGCTTCGGCGGTGACGTTGTAGCGCGCCAGGCGGCTCACGCCGCATACGACGAAGTAGCTCAGCACGATCCAGTCCCAGCCGCCCTGCAGGCCGCAGGCGTAGGCCAGCGCGGCCGGTGCGACGCCGAAGGAGATCACGTCGGCCAGCGAATCCAGCTCGCGCCCCAGCGTGGACGCCGACTTGCGCCAGCGCGCCACGCGACCGTCGAGCGCGTCGAAGATGAAGGCCAGCGGGATCAGCGCCATGCCGATGAGCAGGTCGTTCACCACGCCGTCCTGGAGGAAGCGCATCGCCGCGAAGATCGCGCCGGTGCCGCAAAAGGCGTTGCCCAGCGTGAACCAGTCGGCGAGGTGGAACTCGCGCAACATCGAGAAATGGCGGCGCGGCATGCGGCGCTCCGTGTCCGGGAAGGCCGCCAGCGTGCCAAATCGGGCGTGAAGCCGGCAAGAGTTGACGTTTGGCGCTTTGAGCCCCTCTCCCATCGGGAGACCGGAGTGACGTCGTTTTTTGTAGCCCGGGTAAGCGCTGCGCTTACCCGGCTACACGAGGACTTCGCCGGGATGACGAACCGATGCGATATCCACTCCTACCGCGGCATCGCCAGATCCGAAGCCTGCAACGCCTTCCCCGCGCCGCGCGGCGTTGTTTCGATCACCGCGTCGGCGGGCAATGCGCTGCCGCCATCCAGGTGCGCGCTCACCCGGTCCAGCGCTTCGTACACGTACGGCAGCAGCGGCAGGTAGCGCGCGCCGTAATCGGGCAGTCCGAGGAACGCGTCGAAATGCTGCGCGTTGCGCACCTGCCAGTAACGCACGTCGCGACCGGCAGCCTTCGCCTGCGCCACGTACGGCGCACTGCTGAAGGCCGGCGGGATCAGCCCGTCGTCCGTCCCGTGGATCACCACCACCGGCAATCCCGCGCGCGGCAGGCCGGCACGCGTTTGCGCGACGCCCTGCTTCACGCGCGCGGCGTCGGCGCCCTCGCCCGTCCACAGGCCACGCAGGCATTGCAGCGTGGTCAGCGGCGCGGTCGGATTCGGCTCGACGATGTGGACACCCGCACCCGGCGGAATGCCGCTGGCGTCCGACCACCACGCCGCACGTTCGGCCGCGGTGGCGGCGCGCGGCGCAAGGTCCGCACCGAGGGCCGTAAAGCGGTTGCCGCACGGCATCTGGCCGACGTCGTAGCGGCCGTAGGCCGAGGCGTACGTCACCGCCACCGCACGCCACAGGTCGAACCCGACCGACAGCGCGCCGGAACGCAGCGCCGCGTCCGTCCACCCGGCCGCCTTCATCGCGTCATAAGCCGAGCGCGCCTGCGCGGCGGTGTCGGCGCCTTCGATCGCACCTGCGGCTTTCAACGCGACGCAGCGCTGCGTCCACAACGGCACCGATTGCGCGGCGAGCGGCGGCTGCGGCAGGTTCTGCAGATGCAGCAGCGCGCAGGGCATCAGCAGCGCCGCTTCGGTCGTGTAGTCGTAGAGCGGACGCGCGCCTTCGACGAAGACGTTCGGTTCGCCCGCGACGACCGCGTCGAGCCAGTCGCCGTCCAGTTCCGCCGCGCGCAACACCGCGCCGCCACCGTTGGAAATGCCGACCGCGATCACCCGCGTGTTGTCGAAGGTAAACGGCGCCGCGCCCGGGAATGCCGCATCCAGCGATTGCAACGCGAACTGCGCCGCCTGCTTCACATGCCGACCCCAGTCGGCCTCGGGGTTGTCCTTCGAATGCGCGTGCTTGAACGCGACGCCCGACGCGTCCGTCGTGGCCGGCTCGAATGCCAGGCCATCGCCGCGGGCGCCGACCGTGCCATCCGCGCGCACGCCCTGCCCTGCATCGAGATCGAAATAATCCGTGCCCGCGCCCTTGTCGGTGTAGGCCACGGCGCAGCCCTTCGGCAGTCCCCACGCACCGGCGACGGCGATCGAGCCATAGATGCCGCGCGAACCCGACGAGGCTGTGACGACGACGCAGCGCCTGGCCGTGTCGAAGGCGTCGGGCACCTGCAACAGCACGCGATGCGGCTGGGTCGCACCCGGCACGGTGGCGAAAGCGCTGAACTCGCGGCCGGGAACCGGCGCGATGCGGCCGTACAGTTCGCCGTAGCCGCCGCCCGGCGCGAGATCGGCGATGCCGCGCCAGTTGCTCCACAACGCGCGGCGGCGCAGTTCGGTCGACGTGGGATGTTCGGCATCGGCGAAGCCCGGCGGCGTCATCGCGCGCAGGCCAGCCATTCCGAGCCCGCCACTGAGGAGGTCGTCGTCGCCGCGATGTTCGGTGGTGCGCGATTGCGTGAACACCGGCGCGGACTCCTTCGCGGTGCGCGGATGGGTGGCGCACGCGGCCAGCGCGAGCGCGGCCCCGGCGACGGCGATGCGGACGGGTGTCAGGTTCATGTGGCGAGCCTAGCAACCCCGTCCGCGGCGCCCATCGTACTTTCGTACCAGCACCGCGCCGGAACGCCCGACCGCTTGCTAGGCTTGGCCGATGCCGAGCCTGCTGATCGCCGACGACCACCCGCTGTTCCGCGCCGCACTGCGACAGGCTGCGATGGAGGCCGTCGCCGATGCGGACATCCGCGAAGCCGGAAGCCTGGACGCGGTGCTCGCCGTGCTGGAAGCCGACGCCGGGATCGACCTGGTCCTGCTCGACCTGCACATGCCGGGCAATCACGGGCTCGCCGGACTGGCGGCGATCCGCGCGCAGTACCCGGGCGTGGCGGTGGTGGTGGTGTCGGCGAACGACGACCCGCGCGTGGTGCGTCGCGCGCTCGATCACGGTGCCGCGGGCTACCTGCCTAAGAGCGCCGGCCTGGACGAACTGCGCGACGCGATCCGCGCCGTGCTCGCCTGCGAACAGTGGCTGCCCGGCTCGCTGCGAGCGGCCGTGGCGCGCACGCAGAGCGAGAGCGGCGATGCCGATCTCGCCGCGCGCCTGGCGAGCCTGTCGCCGCAGCAGTTCCGTGTGCTGACGCTGGTGGCGCAGGGCCTGCTCAACAAGCAGATCGCCGATCGCCTCGACGTGCAGGAACGCACGGTGAAGGCGCACCTTTCGGCGATCTTCGAACGGCTGCATGTGCGCAACCGCACGCAGGCCAGCGTCGTGCTGCGCGAACTGGAACTGGCCGATCCCGCCCGACAACTCGCGTCGTAGGGCGCGCGTGCCCGAACCGGTGCGATGCGCTCATTGCACGCTGCGTCGGTCGTGCACTCCGATCCGAAATCAGAAGACGCCGCCACTGCCTTCGATATGGCCGTTACCGTTGCGCGCGGCAGCGCGGTTGTTGCCGCTGGCTTCGCCGCCCTTGCGACCGATCGCGGACATGTGTTCGCGGTCGCGGCTCACCGCCTCGCCGCCCTTGCGACCCGCGATGCGGGCTTCGTCGGAACTGAACTCATGGGCGCGGCCGCTTTCGTGCGCGGCCTTGCCGCCCTTGCTGGCGATCTCGCGCTGCCGGCCGGCGTCCATCGACGCGAAGCCGCGCTCGCTTTTACCCTCTCGACGCTCCTGTAGGTATTCGCTGGCCATCGTTGCGTCCTCTCGTGTGGGGTGATGCAAGCCCCCGGAACCCGCCTGCAACGAGGCCTGCAATGGAAAAAGCGCAATTTCCATGCCATGGCGGGCGGCCGAGCGAAGGCAGCGCCGCGAAGGAGGCCGATGCAGGCGCGGATGAAATTGCTTCAGCGTCCCGCTTGCCCGCAGGCACTTCGAGCGGCCATCAAGCCCCGCCACCGCAGCCGATGGGCCATGTGACGAAGCCGCTGTCATCCTTTCCCGCAGTGCAGAACCGGACTCAGGCGTGAAGATCTTTCACGACAGCGCCACCTCGCGCGAGGCCAGGGCGCGGTCGAGCATCGACTTCAGGGCCAGCGGCTTGACCGGTTTGGCCAGCAGGGACAGACCGGCCTCATGCACGGCGCGGCGCACTTCCTCCCCGCGATCGGCGCTGAGGATCAGCGTCGGCCGCGCGCCGAATCGTGCGGCAAGCCGCTGCGCCAGCAACGCACCCGTGTCGCCGTCGTCGAGGTGGTAGTCGAACAGCCACAGCGCCGCCGGTACATGACGCAGCGCGGCTTCGGCCTCGACGCCGTCGAGCGCCGAAACCACCTCGTATCCCCAGCGTTGCAGCACGCCGGCCAGCGCGTCCATCGCTTGCGGATCGTTGTCCACCAGCAGCACGCGAAGCGGCCGGCCGTCGTGCGCGATCGCATGCGCGGCCGTCGCCGCACGCGGCGTCTGCGCCACGCGCACCGAAAACACCGTGCCCGCACCCGTCTCGCTTCGCAACGCCAATGGCGCGTCGAGCAGCTGCGCGATGCGCTCGGCGATGGACAACCCCAGCCCCAACCCCTGCCCCGGTGCGTCTTCGCCGCGACGGAATTCCTCGAAGATCGCCGCCTGCTGCGCGACCGCGATGCCCGGCCCGGTGTCGTGCACTTCGATGCGAAGTCCGTCGCCATCGCGGCGCACGCCCAGCAGCACGCTTCCCTGCGGCGTGTATCGCACCGCGTTGGCGAGGAAATTCTGCAACACGCGACGCAGCAACTGCGGATCGCTATGCGTCCACCCACGCGTACCGACGAAGCGGAAACGCAGGCCCTGCGCGGTCGCTATCGCGCGGAATTCCGAAGCGAGCGGTTCGAGCACGTCGGCCAGCGGGAACGCGCGCGGCTGCGGCTGCAGCCCGCCGGCTTCCAGCCGCGACATGTCGAGCAGTCCGGTGAGCAGGTCGTTGGTCGAGTCCAGCGCGCCGCCGATCTGCGCCACCGTCTCGCGCTGGCGTCCGTCCAGCGGCTGCTGCGCGAGCGAATCGGCGAACAGCTGCGCGGCGTGCAGCGGCTGCATCAGGTCGTGGCCGATCGCCGCGAGGAAGCGGCTCTTGGCTTCGTTCGCGCGTTCGGCCTCGCGCTTGGCGACTTCAAGGTCCGCGGTGCGTTCGACCACGCGCAGTTCCAGGGTTTCGTTCGCCATGATCAGCCCGGCTTCGGCGCGACGGAACGCGGTGACGTCGGTGAACGTCGCGACGAAACCGCCGCCTGGCATCGGGTTGCCGCGGATCTCGACGATGGACCCGTCGGGCAGCACGCGTTCGGAAAGATGCGGCGTGCCGGCGCGCATGAAGGCGAGCCGGCGTTCGAGCGCGCGTTCCAGCTCGCGTTCGCTCCACCCGCGCGAAGGCAGGCGTTGCAGCGCCCAGCGCGAGAGTTCGGCGATGGGACGCCCGACCGTCAGCAGTTCCGGCGGGAAACCGAACAGTTCGGTGTAGCGGCGATTCCACGCGACCAGGCGCAGTTCGGCATCGACCACGCTGATGCCCTGGCTCATGTTGTGCAGCGCCGCTTCCAGCACGCGCTGGTTGAAGCGCAGATCGGCGGAGGCTTCGCCGACGATGGCGGCGACGGTGTCGAGTTCCTGGCTGCCCGCACGTCGCGCCGCATCCAGCAGCACGCGCGCGGAGGCCGAACCCAGCACCGCTGCGAGTTCGCGTTCGATGCCCGCTTCCACCGCCGCCGGCACCGCGCCCACCGCGGGAACGCCGTGCAGCAGCTGCGCGACGCGTTCGCGCGGAAGGAAGCGCAGGCCGGCGTCGCGCAGCGTGCGCAGGTCCAGCCCGCGTTGTGCGTGGCGCGGAGTTTCGCGTCGCCACAGGGCTGCGATCACCGTGACCATCGTGCCGACGAACAGGCTCGCGCCGACCGCGCGGCCGAGGCGGCTCCAGCCGGTCAGGCCGAACAGGCCGTCGGGCGCGAGCCAGCCCTGTTCGAATGGGCCGGCGACCACCCACGCGGGCACGGCGCCGTGCGCTTCATACGTCATCGGCAGCAACAGGACCCACGCCCACGCGACGAAACCCGCGACGATGCCGGCGACCGCCGCGCGCGGCGGCGTCTGCGGGCGCCACACGGCGAAGAACAGCGCCGGCGCAAGCGTCGCCAGTGCCGAGAAGGACACCGCGCCGACGTCGGCCAGCGCATCGCTGCCGGCCAGCAGGCGGCTGTAGGCCCACGCCAGCAGCATGATCGCGACGATGCCGCTGCGACGCAGCGCGAGCACGCTGCCGCGCAGGTCGCTGCCGTCGTTGCGCGACCACGCACCGCGCAGCAGGCCGGGCGCGAACCAGTGGTTGCCGATCATCAGGCTCAACGTGAGCGTGCTGACCACGACCATGCCGGTAGCCGCGCTCAGTCCCCCGAGGAACGCGAACAGCGCCAGCCCTTCCTGCCCGTGCGACAGCGGCAACGCCAGCACGTACAGGTCCGACGGCACGCCCGTATCCGCAAGCAGCGCCTGCCCAGCGGTGGCCAGCGGCAGTACGGGCAGCGCGATCAGCACCAGGTACAGCGGGAACTGCCAGCGCGCGGTGCGCACGTCGCGCTCGTCGCGGCATTCGACCACGCCGACGTGGAACTGGTGCGGCAGCACGAACATCGCCAGCGCGCCCAGCAGCACCAGCGGCGCGAAACCGTCGGCCGCGCGCGGCGGCGGGGGCGGCGCGGCAGCCTGTGGAAGATCGCCGAGGCCGAACCACACGAACGCGCCCAGCGCCAGCATCGCGGCGAGCTTGAACACCGATTCGAACGCCATCGCCAGCACGAGGCCGCGATTGTGTTCGGCAGCGCTGGCGCGGCGAGTGCCGAACAGCATCGCGAACAGCGCCATCGCCAGCGCGACGTACAGCGCGCTGTCCTGCCACGCCGGTGCGGCTGCACCGTTCGCGCTGCGCGTGGTGAGCATCGCGAAACTCATCGCGACCGCCTTCAACTGCAACGCGATATACGGAATCAGGCCCAGCGCGGCGATGAGCGTGACCGTGGCGGCGAGCCATGCGTCCTTGCCCAGCCGCGTGGCGATGAGATCGGCGAGCGAGGTCGCGTTGGTCTCGCGCGAAAGCCGCACGAGTTTCACCATGAAGGCGATGGCCAGGCCGTAAAGGACGATCGCGCCGAGGAAGGTCGGCGGCAGCGGCCAGCCGTAGCGCGCCGCCTGCGTGACGGTGCCGTAGAACGTCCACGACGTGCAGTGCACGGCGAGCGAGAGCGCGTAGACGTGCCGCCATTGCCGCGCGAGGACCGTCGGCCGCCGCTCGGCGTACAGCGCCGTGCCGAACATCAGCGCGAGCCACGCGAGGCTGGCGATGGCGACGGTGGTGAAGCTCAGCATGGGCATGCGGCGGGGCTCATGGACTGAGGATAGCCAAGCCCCTCTCCGACCGGGAGAGGGGCTGGCGTGAGGGCCGGGGCGTGCGATCGCAACCGCGTTCGCGATGCCAGCGTGCGTAGCCCGAGAGACTTCACCCCGCCCCACCCTCCCCTGCATTCACAGGGGAGGGAGCAGGACTCAGAAGTCGTACCGCACCGCCAGGCTGTACTGACGCGGCGCGCCGTAGAACCCCGTCAGCACGCCCAGCGCGGCGTTGAGGTTGTAGCCGGTCGTCCGGTACTCCTTGTCGGCCAGGTTCGTGCCCTGCAGCGAGAACGACCAGTTCTCGTCCAGGCGCCAGATCATGCCTGCGTTGACGAGTCCGTAGCCGTCCTGCGTGATCGGCTGCGCGCCGGTGCGGACGATCTCCGTCGTCGCCACCACCTCGCTCTGGTAGCTGTAGCCGACCCGCGCGGAGATATCGCCGCCGTTCGAAAGCGGCGTGCGCCACTCCACGTTCAGCGCACCCGAGAACTCCGGCGCATTGGTGAATTCCTGCTCGTCTGCGATGTTGACGCCGGCGTACATGAACTCGTCGTACTTAGCGTCCAGCCACGCCAGGTTGCCGCTGATCAGCCAGTGCTTCGTCGGCAGCCACTGGTACTCGACTTCCACGCCTTCCACCGTGCCGGAACCGGCGTTGGTGAAGTCGCCGAAGAACGCGTCGTTCACGCCATCGCCATTGCTGTCGTAGGAAGTGAACACCGACAGCTGGATGTCCTTGTACTTGTTGTGGAACGCGGCCAGGTTCAGGAACAGCGTCTGGTCGGCGAACGCCATCTTCGTGCCGATTTCATAGCTGTCGACCGACTCGTCGTCGAACGGCTCGGCCGAACGCGGCACGGCGGTCGCCTGCGCGCGGATGTTGTAGCCGCCCGACTTGAAGCCGCGCGAAGCCAGGCCGTAGACCATGATGTCCGGCGTGACCTGGTAGTCCAGCGACACCTTCGGCGAGGTGTTCTGGAAGCCGATGCGCTTGTCGAAGTTCGCCGCGATGGGCGTCGGGTTGTTCGCCGCGCAACGCACGGCCAGCGTGCTGAAGGTCGCGTCGGTGTAGCAGCGGTTGAGCACGACGGCGTGCTTGCGTTCGTCGGTATAGCGCGCGCCGACGTCGAGCTTGAGCTTCTCGGTCAGGTCGAACGTCCAGTCCGCGTACAGCGCCCACTGGTCGGTGTAGACCGTGCCCTGCGTATCGCCGAAGGAGGCGTTGAAGAAGTTGTTCAGCACCTGGCCGCCTGCCCAGCCGTCGAAGAAGTACAGGCCGACCACGCCACGGCTGCGGCCGCCCGCGTCGTAGTTCACCTGCAACTCGTTGGTGACCTGCTCGTCGCTGTAGAACGCCTTCACGTCGGCGATCTTGTTGGGCAGCGTGTCGAAGTCGATGTTGGTTTCGGTATCGGATTCGCGCTTGGCGAGCACGTACTTCACCGCCCAGTCGTCGTTGACGCGCCAGTTGACGGTCGTCGACAGGCCCTTCATGTCGGTGTCGTTGACGTTGGGCATGCCGCTGCGGATGTCGTAGCGCGAATCCAGCGGCGCGAAGCCCGGGGCGAAGCGGTTCGGCGCGAGCATCTTCGCGCCGCGCACGCCGGACTGGTCGTCCATCCAGTCGAAGGCGAACTGGATGTCGAGGTTCTCGTTGACGTACGCGCCCAACTGGCCGCGCGCGGCGAGGATTTCCTTGTCGCTGACGGGCTGCTCGTTGGTGAGGTTCTCGCCGAAACCGTCGCGGTTCAGGCTCGCCACCGCAAGGCGGCCGCGCAGCGCGCCATCGCCGACCGAACCGCTGGCGGCGGCGCGCACGTCGAGCTGGTTGTAGTTGCCGACGGTGACCGAGACCTGGCCATCGGGTTCGACGCTCAGGCCGCGCGAGATGTACTTGATCGCGCCGCCGATCGTGTTCTTGCCGTACAGCGTGCCCTGCGGGCCGCGCAGCACCTCCACGCGCTCCACGTCGAACACGTCGAGCAATGCGCCCTGCGGACGTGCGATGTAGACATCGTCCATGTAGATGCCCACGCCCGGATCCACGCCCCACAGCGGATCGGACTGGCCGACGCCGCGGATGTAGGCGGTGATCGTGCTGGACGAACCGCGCGCGGCGTAGATGGTCAGGTTCGGCACCTGCGCGTCGAGGTCGCTGAGGTCCTCGACGTTGAGCTGGTCGAGCGCGTCGGCGGTGAACGCCGTGACCGCGACCGGCACTTCCTGCAGCGTTTCCTCGCGCTTTCGCGCGGTGACGGTGACGCTGCCCAGCGTGGTGGTTTCCTCGCCCTGTGCGGCGGCGGTGGTGTCCTGTGCGTGTGCGAGCGGCGCGACGAGCGCCATTGCAATCGCGAGGCTCAGGCCGTTACGGGTGCTGCGATGCTTCATCTCGACGCTCCTTCCCCAACGTTGTGCGCATGCCGGTTTGCGACCGGCGCGAATGGACAACGGGCCCTCCCCCGTCTGGACGCCAGACTAGGGCGCAACGTCAAAGAGTCGCTGCTGTACTTTCGGACAATGCCGGGCGCTCCCCGCGCCAATGAGACTGCATGCGTCGTCCCGAGGACCGGGACGTGAAGGGTGCAGGCTCGCAACAGCCCCTTCATTGGCTTCGTTTCCGGGGACATCAATGGCATTCCTGATCGTGCTGGCCGCGCTGTGCTTCCTGATGTTCGTCGCCTACCGCGGCTACAGCGTGATCCTGTTCGCGCCGGTGGCGGCGCTGGGCGCGGTGCTGCTGACCGACCCATCGCTGGTCGCGCCGATGTTCACCGGCCTGTTCATGGACAAGATGGTCGGCTTCTTGAAGCTGTATTTCCCCGTGTTCCTGCTCGGCGCGATCTTCGGCAAGCTGATCGAGCTGTCGGGTTTCTCCAAGTCGATAGTCACCGCCACCATCGGCCTGTTCGGCGCGCAGCGCGCGATGCTTTCGATCGTGGTCGTCTGCGCGCTGCTGACCTACGGCGGCGTGTCGCTGTTCGTGGTGGTGTTCGCGGTGTATCCCTTCGCCGCCGAGCTGTTCCGCCAGAGCGACATCCCCAAGCGCCTGATCCCGGGCACGATCGCGCTGGGCGCGTTCACCTTCACCATGGATGCGCTGCCCGGCACGCCGCAGATCCAGAACATCATCCCGACCACGTTCTTCGGCACGAATACCTGGGCCGCGCCGGTGTTGGGCACGATCGGCGGCGTCTTCATCCTCGTCGTCGGCCTGACCTACCTGGACTGGCGTCGCCGCAAGGCGCGCGCGAACGGCGAAGGCTACGGCACCGAGCTGGTCAACGAGCCGGAGCCGTTCGCGGGACAGACGCTCGCGCATCCGCTGATCGCCATCGCGCCGCTGGTGCTGGTGGGCGTGGCGAACAAGCTGCTGACCTCGGCGATCCCGCGCTTCTATGGCGAAAGCCACAGCTTCGATCCGGCCGTGATCGGCAGCGCGGCGCCCGTGGTGCAGGAAATATCGAAAGTCGCCGCCATCTGGGCCGTGCAGGGCGCGTTGCTGATGGGCATCGCGACGGTGCTGGTATGCGCGTGGAAGCCGGTGATGGCCAGCTTCGCGGAAGGCACAAAATCGGCCGTCGGCGGCGCGTTGCTGGCAGCGATGAACACCGCCTCCGAGTACGGCTTCGGCGCGGTGATCGCGGCGCTACCGGGCTTCCTCGTCGTCGCCAATGCGTTGGGCGCGATTCCGAACCCGCTGGTCAACCAGGCCGTGACGGTGACCGCGCTGGCCGGCATCACCGGTTCGGCGTCGGGCGGCATGAGCATCGCGCTGGCCGCGATGGCCGAGACGTTCATCGCCAACGCCAACGCGGCGGGCATTCCGATGGAAGTGCTGCACCGCGTCGCCTCGATGGCCTCCGGCGGCATGGACACCCTGCCCCACAACGGCGCGGTGATCACGCTGCTGGCGGTCACCGGCCTGACGCATCGCCAGGCCTACAAGGACATCTTCGCGATCACCGTGATCAAGACGGTCGCGGTGTTCGTGGTGATCGGGGTGTTCTACGCGACGGGATGGGTTTGAGGAATCTGTAGCGTGCGATGACCGCTACGCTTCGCTGACCATCAACGACACCGTCACCAGACTCGAATCCTCCGGATTGGTGACCACCGAGAACCCCAGCGCGCGGCACATCTCGATCATCGTGCGGTTTTCCTGCAGCACTTCGCCTTCGATAGAACGCAGGCCCAGCCAGCGCGCATATTCGATCATGATCTGCATCAACCGCCAGCCCAGGCCGTGCCCCTTGAGGTCCGAGCGCACGAGGATCCCGTACTCGCCGCGGTCGTAGTTCGCATCGGCCAGCAGGCGCACTGCACCCAGCATCTCGCCCGTCGGCGGATCGATGGCGACCAGCGCGATCGAACGCGCGTAATCCAGCTGCGTGAGCTGCGCGATGAACTCGTGGCTGAAGTGCTTCACCGTCTGGAAGAAGCGCATGCGCAGGTCTTCGTCGGTCACGCGTCCGAAGAACTCGCGGAACATCGCGTCGTCTTCCGCCCGCACCGGGCGCACGAACGCGGGCGCGCCATCCGACAGTACGATCTCTCGCTCCCACTCCTTCGGGTACGGCCGGACCGCCAGTCGCGGATGCCCCGGCCCCTTGTGCAGCAGGCGCGAAGGCGACACGCCGATGCGCGCGTCCACGGCGATCAGGCCGTCCTTGTCGGCGAGCAGCGGATTGATGTCCACCTCGCGGATGTCCGGAACGTCGACCACCAGCTGCGCCAGCTTCACCAGCACCAGCGCGACGGCGCGCTCGTCGGCGGCGGGCACGTCGCGATAGGCCTTGAGGATGCGCGACACGCGCGTGCGGCCGATCATCTCGTGCGCCAGCCGCAGGTCCAGCGGCGGCAACGCCAGCACCTTGTCGTCGATCACCTCCACCGCCGTGCCGCCACGGCCGAACACGATGGCCGGGCCGAAGGTTTCGTCGTCCGCGACGCCTGCGATCAGCTCGCGCGCCTTCGGACGCACGATCATCGGATGAACGGTGACGCCTTCGATGCGCGCGTCCGGCCGCGTGTCGCGGGCGCGTTGCAGGATCGAGGCGGTCGCCTCGCGCACGGCCTGCTCGCTGAAGAGATTGAGCCGCACGCCATCGACATCCGACTTGTGCTCGATGTCGGGCGACAACACCTTCACCGCGACCTGCAATCCCTGCGCGAACCAGGGCTTCGCAGCGTTGGCCGCCTCGTCAGCGTCGCGCGCATGCGCCACCGGCGTGATCGGAATTCCGTAGGCGCCGAGCACGCGCGTGACTTCGATCGGATCCAGCCAGCGTCGTCCCGACTTGATTGCCGCATCGACGACACGGCGCGCGGTGTCGGTATCGACAGTGAGGTCGTCCGGCAGGCTCGGCGGCGTCTCCATCAGCGTCAACTGCGCTTCGCGATGCCGCACCAGGTACATGAAGCCGCGCACGGCGTCGGCTTCGGTCGGGTAGTTCGGAATGCGCGCGGCGTTGAGCCGGTCGGCGGCTGCGTCGTCCGCCCCCAGCCACACGGCGAATACGGGCTTTTTCCGCAGATGCCACGACAACGATTCGCGCGCCTGTGCGAGCGCGTCGGCGCGGCTGTGCGCGTCCATCAGTGCGGTGGGCGTGTTGAGCACGAGCAGCGCGTCGTTCGCCTCGTCCGACGCCAGCGCGCGGAAGGCCTCCGCATAGGAGGCATGATCGACATCACCGTAGAAATCGACCGGATTCGCGCCCGGCCACGCGGACGACGCGATGGGCCGGATGCTGGCGAGCGTCTGTTCGGAAATGGACGCCAGCGTGCCACCCATGTCGAACAGGCGATCGGCGGCCAGCGCGCCCGTGCCGCGCCCGTTGGCGAAGATGGCCAGTCGCCGGCCCGGCAGCGAATCGACGCGGCTCAGCGCCTCGGCCGCGGAAAACAGCTCGTTCAGGGCGCGCACGCGCAACATGCCGGCGCGATGGAACGCTGCCGCATACACCGCATCGGGCGAAGCGAGCGCGGCGGCATGCGTGTGCGGCGCGACGGTACGCGGCGCGTGGCGACCGGATTTCACGACCACCACCGGCTTCAATCGCGCGGCCGCGCGTGCGGCGGACATGAACTTGCGCGCATCCCGGATGGATTCGACGTACAGCAGGATCGCGCGCGAATGGCGGTCGCGCGCGAAGTAATCCAGCAGATCGGCGAAGTCGACGTCCAAGGCATCGCCGAGCGCGGCGACGGCGGAAAAGCCGATCCCGCGGCTCGTGCCCCATTCCGTGAGCGCAGCGGCGATCGCGGCCGATTGCGATATCACCGCGATGTCGCCTGGCAACGGCGTGTGCGCGGCGAAACTGGCGTTGAGCCGCGCGTGGGGTGCGATCACGCCCAGGCTGTTGGGTCCGACCAGGCGCATGCCATGTGCGCGTGCGATCTCCTGCAGTTCCACGGCGAACGAACCCTCGCCCTGTTCCAGGCCGGTGCTCAGCACGACAGCCGCGGAAGCGCCGTGTTCGGCGGCGGCCTTCGCGTACCTGGGCACCATCGCGGCGGGCGTGGCGATCAGCACCAGCTCGGGCACGAACGAAAGATCCGCGACGCGTGCGACGGCGGCGACGCCTTCGATCTCGCGATGACGCGGATTCACCAGCCCGATGCTGCCGACGAAGCCGCCCGATTGCAGGTTGCGCAGCAACGCGCGCCCGATCGACCGCTCCCGCGGGCTGCCACCGATCACGGCGACCGAGGCGGGCGAGAACAGCGATGGGAGGGACCAGGTGCTCATCGGGCGTGCTGCCAGTCGGACATCATGCGCCTCCACCATGCACGCGGCCATGTCCAAGTTTCAAGCTGACACCACTCCGTGATGGTCGGCAAATGGAGGCTCGTCCCACCGTAACGGAGCCCCCCATGCAGAACGACGTCACGATCCGCTTCGAAGGCCTGCCTGTATCCGAAGCGCTGCGCGAGGACATCCTGCGCCATGCGCGGAAGCTGTGGCAGATCGCCCCGCAGCTGCAATCGTGCGATGTCGCCGTCCGCCACGCCGAGCATCGCCATCAGCACGGCAACCGCTATCTGGTCCACGTCCACGCGGTGATGCGCGGCGCCACCTTCGAGGCCGGACGCACGCCGACGAAGGATCATTCGCACGAGGATGCCTACGTCGCCGTGCGCGACGCGTTCGACGCGATGCTGCGGCAGGTGTCGGAACACGTGCGCGGCGTGCGGGGCGGTGGGGCGCGGGTTTCGGCACTGCTGGATGAGGATGCGGCGTAATCCGCAACGCTGTCGTAGCCCGGGTAAGCGAAGCGCACCCGGGATCGGGCGTGACAGGTCCCGGGTGCACTTCGCTTACCCGGGCCACAAGAACGTCAGGACGTGACCGCGCCGCTCGCAGTTGTTAGCATTTTGACTAACAACACCCCGCGCCGCCCGCCAGCCCGTGTCCGCCCTGCCCCGCAAGATCCTCCACGTCGACATGGACGCCTTCTACGCGTCCGTCGAACAGCGCGACGACCCGTCCCTGCGCGGGCGGCCGGTGGTTGTCGCCTGGCGCGGCGCACGCTCGGTGGTGTGCGCGGCGAGCTACGAGGCGCGCACGTTCGGCGTGCGGTCGGCGATGCCCGCGATCCGCGCCGAGCGCCTGTGCCCGCAGGCGGTCTTCGTGCCGCCGGACTTCGTCCGCTACAAGGCCGTCTCCCGGCAGGTGCGCGAGATCTTCCAGCGCCACACCGACCTGATCGAACCGCTGTCGCTCGACGAGGCCTACCTCGACGTCAGCACCACCAAGACCGGCCTGCCCACCGCGACCGCCACCGCGCAGGCCATCCGCGAAGCGATCCGCGAGGAGACGCAGCTCACCGCATCGGCGGGCGTGGCGCCGAACAAGTTCCTGGCGAAGATCGCCTCCGACTGGCGCAAGCCCGACGGCCTGTTCGTCATCCGCCCGCATCAGATCGAGGCGTTCCTCGCGCCGCTGCCGGTCGGGCGATTGCCTGGCGTGGGCAAGGTCATGGAGGGCAAGCTGCAGGAACTGGGCATCGAAACCGTCGCGCATCTGCGCGAACTGGGCGCGGCGGAACTGGAACTGCGCTTCGGACGATGGGGCCGCCGCCTGCACGAACTGTCGCTGGGCATCGACCACAACCCCGTGGAACCCGAACGCCCCACGCTGCAGATCTCCTCCGAAGACACCTTCGAACGCGACCTGCCGCTGGACGAACTGGAGCCGCATATCCGCAGGCTCGCGGAAAAAACGTGGGAGGGCTATGGGCGCGAGCTCGAACGCGATCCCGAGCGCGTCGCGCGCACCGTCGTGCTGAAGCTGAAGACCGCCGACTTCCGCATCCTCACGCGCAGCCTCACGCCAATGGAGCGGCCGACGACGCTGGAACAGCTGTCGCGCATCGCCTGCGACCTGCGCACGCGCGTGCCGCTGCCGGACGAAACGCTGTACCGGCTGGTCGGCGTGGGGCTGTCGGGGTTCATCGATCGCGATGAGGTGCCGGTGGCGCAGAGCGACCTGTTCGAACGCGACGCCATCGAGTGAAGTAATCGCGTCGTAGCGTCGTAGCCCGGGTAAGCGAAGCGCACCCGGGGACCGTCAGGCTCAAACCTCGGGTGCGCTTCGCTTACCCGGGCTACAGAAGCTTCAGCGGCGTTCGTTCAGGCCCGCCTTCTGCAATGCCGTCGCCGATGCCTGCAATGCACTCACCTGCGCACCACCCAACCCGCTCCGTCGCGCAAAATCCGCGATATCCGCGAACGCGCCGCCTTCGCGACGACCGCGCAGCGCACGTTCCGCGATTGCCGCATCGACACCAGGCAACGTGCGCAGCTGTTCGACCTCCGCCGTGTTGAGGTTCACCGCGACCTCGTTCGACGCCATCCCCGGCGGCTTCGCCGGCGTGTGGCCGAGCAGCCACAGATCCGGCCCCAGCATCGCGCGCAGGCGCCTTGGATCCTGCGCGACCGCCGCCTGCAACTGCGCCATCTGTGCGCGCGCCTGCTTCAGCCCGGCGACGAAGCCGGCCATGTCGCCGATGCGTCCGCGGTCGGCCATGGCTTCGGTCGTGCGCGGTAGCACGGAGTCGGCGGTGGCGCCGTACGTGGTGTCGAGCACGAGGTTCCGGATGCGCGAGCAATCGCCCGGTGCATCGGCGCAATAGCGATCCACGAGGTCGAGGAACATCGGCGTGTCGGACTTCATGTTCCAACCTTGCGCACTCGCCGCCGCCATGGTGCGGAACAGTTGCGAATAGCGCGATACGATCGCCCCGCTTGTGCCCTCGCCCGGCACCAGCCAGCGATGGAACAGCGTGGCGATCACGCCTTCAGACGACATCATCTGCTGGCCGTTCTTCAGCCGCGCCATGTCGAAGGCGGTGCTTTCGTTCGCGCGCGACCATGCTTCGCCGTCGTTACCGGCGGGTACGAGCTGCTGCTGCACGAAGAGGTTGCGACGCACCCCGTCGATGCGACCGGCGCGATCCAGGTTGCTCAGCCAGTACGGCAGGAAGGGCTTGGCGTTGAGGCCCAGCGTGAGCTCCTCCAGGCGCGGATTGCGCGAATGGCGCCGCACCAGGCTCTGGAAATGCGTGGCGAATCCTTCGTCGAACGCGGTGGGGTAATCGGTGACGCTCATGCTGCTGTGCGGCGTGCGCGACCAGCCGTACGGAAGGCCGGGCATCAGCCGGCGCAGGAACACGTGCCCCATCTCGTGGCTGAAGATTTCCTCGAAGCCGCCATCGGCGATGGTGTCCGCATCGACGACCAGGTCGACGAACAGCTCATCGACGAAACGACGACGGCCGTCCTCTTCGAGCCAGAATCCACGCCGCGCGAAACCGCCGTCTTCGGCCGAGAGGTACAGCCATGTCGGCTTCGGCGTCTTCGCGCCCGCGATGCGCTGCGCGCTTTCGTCGAGCGCGAGCACGGTGGCGAGAAAGCCGTCGCGTACTTCGTGTTGCACCTGTTCGAACAGCTCGCCCGAACGGACGCGCGTCACGACCGGCGCAGGATGTCCCGCAGGATCGGCCTGCGTCTGCGGCTGCCCGTTCGCGAGGACCGGCGCCAGCACGCCCAGCTCGGCACCGGCAGCCGGCAACGTTGCCATGGCGATCGCCAGCAACCCGGCCCACCAGAAGGATTTCGACATCGCGGCCTCCGCATGCCGGCGGAACGGAGCCGGCAGGAAGTCCGCAGGATGCCGCAGGCGTGCACTGCAACACGCCTGCCATGCGACCGCCCACTGCCGACACTTGCCAGCGGCGTCACGCCGTGGGATGTGCGCCCGGCCTCAGCCCGGCGCGACGCAGCGGTCGAACAGGTCCAGCTTGCGGTCGTACTCGGGCGTCTGCACCTGCATCAGGCCCAGGACCGAATGGAACAGGTTGTCCTGGCTTGCCGGCGCGTGGCTCTCGCGCTTCATGCAGTCGACATCGAGATTGCGGTCGGCCGCGAAGCCGGGCGAGAACCACATCACCATCGGCACGTGCGTCTGCGTGTCGGGCGCGATGGCGTACGGCACGCCGTGCAGGTAGAGGCCATTCTCGCCCAGCGATTCGCCGTGGTCTGACAGGTAGATCATCGCCGTCTCGCGCGAGGACTGCTCGGCCAGGAAGCGGATCGTGCGCGCGAGGAAGTCGTCGGTGCCCAGCACCGAGTTGTCGTACGCGTTGACGATCTCCTCGCGCGTGCAGTCGCCCAGGTCCGCCGTTTCGCACGTCGGCGTGAAGCGGCGAAGGCGCGCGGGATAGCGCTTGGAATAACTCGGCCCGTGGCTGCCCAGCTGGTGCATCACGATGACCTGGTCGCCGGGACGACGTGCGATCTCATCGGCCAGGCCGTGCAGCATCACCTCGTCGAGGCAGCCTTCGGCGGTGCAGGACTGCGGATCCTTCGCGTGTTCGAACGACTGGAACGGCAGGCCTTCGCACACGCCCTTGCAGCCGGTCTGGTTGTCGCGCCACAGCACGCCGATGCCGGCATGATCGAGAACGTTCAACAGCGACTGCGTGTGCGAGATGCGGTCCTCGTCGTAATGCGCGCGGCCGAACGGCGAGAACATGCACGGCACGGATACTTCCGTTGCCGAACCGCACGAGGTGACATCGGTGAAGTTGATCGGCCCGATGTCGCGCAACTGCGGCGTGGTCTGTCGCGCGTAACCATTGAGGCCCCAGTTCTGCGCGCGCACGGTTTCGCCGACGACGATCACCAGCAGGCGCGGCTTCGCGCTCGGATCGCGACCGACGACGTGCGCGTTCAGGCCGATGGGCGTCTTGGGCTGGTGACGCGCGCCGTCGTGCCTGGCCACGCGTGCCAGAGAGACGATGTAGTTGCCGGGCGTGATGAGGTGGCGCAGTTCCTTGTGGTTGCGCATCAGCGCGGACAGGTCCTGGAACGAGGCCATCATCGCCCCGCCCGCCACGACTATCGACAGCACGATGCAACCCATCCGCATGAGCGCCGCGCGCCCGATCGGCCGCAACTTCAGGCGCACGCGCCACACCGCCGCCGTCGGCAGCACGCCCAGCCACAGCAGGCTGGGGAGCATGCCCAGCGAGATCAGTTCGCCGGACTCCTTGCCGTCGGTGTGCAGGATGTTGCGCATCATGTCCGCGTCGAGATAGACCGTGTAGCGGCTCATGAAATGCGCGGCCATCGCGGTGACCGGGATCAGCAGCGTCAGCACCCATCGCGCGGACCAGCGGGTGAGCAGCAGGCACAGCAGCAGCATGTTGAGCGCGCCGATCATCGCCACCAGGCTGAGCCCGACCGCCCACCCCGACGCACCGTGCAGCGCGCCGGTCGCCGCGACGGCGCGGAAGAACGCGCCATTGCAGAACACGGTGAAGAAAGCCGCGACGTAGAACGCGAGGCGTTCGACCGTCATCTCCGGACGGATCGAGAGGAACTGGAAGAGGCGGCGAAGCCCGTCGTCGAACGGGCGGCGTGAGACGACCGAACTCATGCCTTCGTCTCCCGCGCACCGATGCCCGCGGCCAGCCAGCGCGAACGCACCAGGCTCGGACGGAACACCTGCCAGGTGGCGACGGCCGCCGTCCAGCAGATCGCGGCGCTGGCGATGTCATGCGAAGCGAAATGCGCGCCGCGCAGCTGCTGCGCGATGCCGAACACCAGCCCCAGGCCCAGGCCCGCCGCGAGCCCCGCCCAGCGCCACCGCGGCCGCACCGCGCCGAGGAAGAAATACAGCGACAGCCACGCGTAGCCGCCGCTCGCGTGTCCCGCCGGGAAACAGGCGCCGCGATGCAGGCCGATCGGCCGCACGTCCCACAGCGAGATGTACGGACGCAGCCCGCCATAGCGCTGCAGGTCCCACGGGCAGTCCATGTTCGACCACGACTTCACCCACGACACGCACAGCACCGACAGGGTGACGGCGACGATCAGGTAGGCCAGCGGCGCGCGCAGCGATGCCCATTCCGCGCGACGCCGCGCGACCAGCCACGCCGCCGCCGCTCCCGCCCAGAGCGCGATGCTCAGGTCGCGCCCGCCCTGGTGCACGAGCGTCTGGGTCATGAACGCATCGCGTAGCATCCAGCGCCCGCCCTGCAGCGCGTAGAGGCGATCGGCGATCCACTGGTCGCCATCGAGCCAGCGCGTCACGAACAGCAGCAGCGCGAAGCCCAGCAACGGCATGAGGACGTGCGTGAGGATGAAACGCAGGCCGTCGCGCGGCATGACGTCCATCGAACTTTTCTTGATCCTGGAACTTGCCTGCATTGGAGCGATGGGCGCCTGGGAGATCGCACTGCGCATGACGGAACTTGGGTAATTCGAAATGACGCGGGCATGCTCTGTTGCGAGGTGTCGGAATGCGGTCGGATCGGACGCATCGGGATGAACGCGTTCATCGGGCATTTCGCTGGGCGGCTCCGAGGCGGATTCCGGCGAATTCCGGCCGTAATTCCGACGGCATTCCGATGTCCACGGGTGCAGAATGGGCGCAGGCGCGAGCGCGCCAAACGGAGGAATGGCCGCGATGCGCGTACTGGTCGTCGAGGACAACCACAACCTGGTCGCCAATCTGTTCGAATACTTCGACGCGCGCGGCTTCACGCTCGACGCCGCACCGGACGGCCCCACCGGCCTGCACCTGGCGGTGACCAAGGAATTCGATGCGATCGTGCTGGACTGGATGCTGCCGCGCATGGACGGCCGCGAAGTCCTCAGTCGCCTGCGCGAGGCCGGCCGCGACACGCCGGTGCTGATGCTCACCGCACGCGACGAACTGCCCGACAAGATCGCCGGATTCCGCGCCGGTGCCGACGATTACCTCACCAAGCCCTTCCACCTGCCGGAGCTCGAAGTGCGCCTGGAAGCGCTGGTCACGCGCGCACGCGGTCGCGGCCGCAGCAAGGTGCTGCAGGTGGGCGATCTCAAGCTGGACATGAGCACGCTGGAAGCCACGCGCGCGGGCCGTGCGCTGCATCTCTACCCGGCCTGCCGCAAGCTGCTGGAAGTGCTGATGCAGGCCAGCCCCGCCGCCGTCACGCGCGACCGTCTCGAGCACGCGCTGTGGGGCGACGATCCACCCGACGGCGACATGCTCCGTTCCCACATCTACGAACTGCGACGCAGCGTCGATGGTCCGTTCGACATGAAGCTGATCCAGACCTTGCCACGCGTGGGTTACCGCATCGTCGCCGGTGAAGTCGCGACCGTCGCGAGCGAGGCCATCGAGTGACCAAGCGCACGGGACTTCGCCGACGCATCCTGCTCGGACTGCTCGGCTATGTGGCGGTGTTGAGCGTGGCGGTGGTCGTGCACGGTTTCATCGTGAACGAGCACGCCGAACGGCTGGTGTGGCAGACGCTGCTCGATTCGGAGATGGACCACCTGCTGGAACTGCGCGAGCGCGAACCGGGCGCCCGCTGGACCAACACACAGAGCCTGGCGTTCTTCGACGGACGCGATCCGGCGTCGATGCCGCAGCCGCTGCGCGGCGTCGGACCGGGCGTCTACGACGAGATCATGATCGACGGCGTCGAACGCGTCGCGCTGGTACGCGAAGTCGACGGCCGCCCGGTCGCGCTGGCACTGGACATCACCGACCTTGAAGAGCGCGAGCTCGACATGGGCCTGACGATGGTCGGTTCGGCGATCACGCTGGTCGTGCTGCTGGGCATCGCCATCGCATGGAGCGTGAACCGCCTGCTCAAGCCGCTGCGCGACATGGCGCAGTCGATCGAGCGCCTGCGGCCGGACCAGGCCGGGCAGCGCATCGAAACGCCCGATTCGGCCAGCGCCGAGCTGGTGGTGATCGCCGACGCGCTCAACAATTACCTGCAGCGCAACGACCGCTTCGTCGAACGCGAACGCGTGTTCATCGACAGCGCCAGCCACGAGCTGCGTACACCGGTGGCGGTGATCGCCGGCGCGAGCGAGATCGCGCTGCAACAGTCGCAACTTCCCGAACCCGCGCGCGGCCAGCTGCAACGCATCCAGCGCACCGCGCGCGAGGTGGAGCAGCTGATCTCGCTGCTGCTGGTGCTGGCGAAGGATCCGGCGCGGCTCGCGCGCTCCAGCGACCACGTCGCGTTGGACGAGCTGATTCCCGGGATCGTCGACGACCATCGCCATCTCACGCGCGACAAGGACCTGCGGCTCGACATCCTCTCGCTGCAGCCCTGCGAGATCCTCGCGCCGCTGCCGATCGTGCAGGCCGCCATCGGCAACCTGCTTCGCAATGCGATCGAGCACAGCGATCGCGGGCGCATCACGATCCGGCTGGAAGCGCCGGCGACGGTGGTGATCGACGACCCCGGCCACGGCATGACGCCGGAGGAAATCGCGCGCATCTACGCCAGCGTCGCGCGCGGCGGCGGGCGAGACGGCGGCGGCATCGGCCTGGACCTGATCTCGCGCCTGTGCGAGCACCTGGGCTGGCGATTGGACTTCGCTTCCGATGAGGGACGCGGGACGACGACGACGTTGCGGATGGCGACCTAGGGCGGTGACCTGGGGCGGCGAACCCGCGTGGCCACGGCATTGATCGATTGCGGCACCCTTGGATCCTCATCCCGGCTAACGCCGGGACCCAGGCTGTCACGCCATCGCCCCCGCCATTCCAGCGAAAGCCGGAACCCATCGTGGTTTTGCGATCGAAGGCTCGAACGCAGCGCCGCGTCCTTGTCGCCCGCAATCGCACTGCGTAGGCTCGGCCTTCGCCCTCGTACGAGCGCCCCATGTCCCCACGCTGGAAGATCGACGCACTCATCGCATCGGGCCTGCTCGCGCTGGGCGTCTTCGCGATCGGCTCGCTCGTGACCGGCGCGCCATATCTGGAAACGGCGCTTCCCGGCGGCCTTCCGCTCGGCAATGCGATCACGGCGCTCGGCCTGTGCGCCATCGCGGGCAGTGGCGCGGTGATCGCGCGCCGCGGCGTCGTGCGTCGCATCGCGCTCGCTACGCTGATCGTCGCGGTGGCATGGCTGCCGGTGTCGATCGCGATGGCAGGAAACCTCGCGCTGGTGTTCTCGCACGGACATGGCGATGCGTGGATAGCGTGGAGCGCCGGTGCTGTGATCCTGTCGCTCGTATCGCCCGTGGTGGCGCTGGCGCAGCGGCTGGTCCTGGACGTGCTGCCGCGACTGTCGCGAGGCCGTTGAACCGCCCCCCCCGCGGCCGTTCGGAACGCGTCCGGCGGACCTGTCACAACCGGCGCCCTCCACCCGTCCTATGTCATGAAGCGGCCGTCCTGGCCGCCAACATGAGAGAGACGACATGAACGCCGCCACCGAACTGGACTACACCGCCCTCGCCCCCAGCGCCTTCCAGAACCTGCTCCAGCTCAGCACCGGCCTGCACAAGGGTCCGCTCGGCGCGAAGCTGGTGGAATGGGTGTCGCTGCGCGTATCGCAGATCAACGGCTGCGTGTTCTGCCTGGACATGCATTCGACGATGCTGCGCAAGGCGGGCGAAAGCCAGCGCAAGCTCGACACCCTGCCCGCCTGGCGCGAAAGCCCGCTGTTCGATGCGCGCGAACGCGCCGCGCTGGCGTGGGCCGAAACCCTCAATGCCCTCGGCACGACGCAGGTGCCGCACGATGCGCTGGAGCAGGCGCGCGAACACTTCGACGAACGCGAAATGGCGGAACTGACGTTCGCCGTTGCAGCGATCCGCGCATGGAACGTGCTCAACATCGGACTGCGCAAGCCGTTGCCGAACGCGTGAGGCTGGCGCTGTAGCTGTATGGCTCTTGTAGTCCCGGGTGCGCTTCGCTTACCCGGGCTACAAGAGGCACCGTCATTCCAGCGAAAGCTGGAACCCATCCGCTCTTTGCGCGGATGCGCTTACGCCAGCAACCCGCGCAACTTGTCCGGATTCAGCACCGACAACACCTGCGTGATGCGCCCCTCCTCATCGACCACGATCGTGCTGATCGAATGCAGCGTGCCTTCATGGAAACGCAGCAGCGCCGGCTCGCCGTTGACATGCCCCAGTCGCAACTCGGCGTCGTCACCAACGCGGCGCGCCACCGTCCAGTAAAGATCGGCGATGCGCTGCGCGCCTTCCAGCGGACGAATGACGGCGGTGACCTTGCCGCCGCCGTCGGAGACCAGACGCGCATCGGCGTGCAACAGCGCCATGATCGATTCGCGATCGCCGCGCTGCATCGCATGCATGAAACTTTCGAGCAGGCGGCGGTGCGTGTCGGCCGCGACGATGAAACGCGGGCGTTCGGCCTGCACGCGCGTGCGGGCACGACTCACCATCTGCCGGCAGTTCGCTTCGGTTTGGCCGAGCAGTTCCGAAATCTGCGCGTAGTCGTAGTCGAACACATCCTTCAGCAGGAAGGCCGCGCGTTCTTCCGGGCCGAGTTTTTCGAGCAACGCGAGGTACGCCAGCGACACCTGCCCCGCGACGTCGGCCTGCTGCTCCGGGCCGGGCGAATCGTCGACCGTGAGCGGCTCGGGCAGCCACGGGCCCGGGTACACCTCGCGCTCCGTGCGCGCCAGGCGCAGGCGATCGATGCCCAGGCGCGTGGTGGTCGTCACCAGCCAGCCTTCCGGGTCGCGGATCGCGTCGCGATCGGCCTGGTGCCAGCGCAGCCAGGCGTCCTGCACGATCTCCTCGGCGTCGCTGCGACTGCCGAGCAGCCGGTAGGCGAGCGCCATCAGTCGCGGGCGGTGGGTTTCGAAAACAGTGTCCATCGCGGTGCACATGGGGGATGTCCTGAGCGTTGCCTGCACCCAGGACGGGCCAGGGGGAGCGTTCGTGACACGCCCTGGTTCATTTGTTCTCGCGCTCGGGCAGCATCAGCATGAAGCAGTGTTCCCCACGCGGATGGCGCCACTGGCGATCCGTCCAAGCGGCCGCATCCGCCCTCGCTGCACTGTCGGTGGTGAAAAACGCGCACAGGCGGTATCGGCGCGCGTCGATGGCGCTGTACCGATACGGGCGCGAGTCGAATGGATCGGACACGTTTACCTTCACCCCGGGCTGCTGCGCCACGACGTCCAGATCCGATGGCAGCGCACCGGTTTGCCCGGCCCAGGTTTCGATCTCCGCCTTCAGGGCCGTCAGGTCTTCGATGCGCCGCTGGTCCTGCCGCCACTTCCGCGCCTCCATCGGCGTGCGTACTTCGAAGAACGCCGCGACCAGCGTGGCCAGGACGACCACGCCGGTGCCGATCAACCATCCGCGTCCCGACCAGAAACGTCCCGGCGCGGCGCCTTCCTCGCGTCGCAGGTCCTGCAGGTAGTAACCGAACACGCCGCCTGCGAGCACGCCGACGACGAGCACCTTCAGGACGAAGCGCGTCGTCAGCTCGCCGCCCAGCAGGTTGAACACCAGCGTGGTGAGGTCGCCGATGAGCACCACCGCGGCGACGAACAACGTCAGGTAGGTGAGCCAGCGCCGCACCGGCGACAGGCGCTTGATCGGATCGCGCGCGACATCGCGCCCGACGAACCACGACACGAATGCGAATACCGGAAAGGCGATGATCAGCGCCGCACACGACCAGCGCAGCGAATAATCGAAGCTGCGCCATGCGTAGTTCGAATCCGACGGATCCGGCCACGCGATGTTGATCAGGTCGAACAGCAGGCTGCCCAGGTGCCAGGCCGCGAAATACAGCGAGGCGAACATCACCAGGTAGAGGAACGCCTCGCGCGCCGACAACGAAGCGCGTGGGCGCGGCACCGGTACGACGAAGGGCACGTCGGCGTAGGCATCGAGCAACCCGCGGGTCTGTGCGTCGCGCCAGCCGGCGCTCGACAACGCCTGTGCGATCGATTCCTTCGATTCCCCACGTACCAGCGCTTCGTACACGAAGCGTTCCAGCTCCTGCGATCCCGACGCCATGCGAATCCCTCCTGTTGGATGGGCGCAGCGTAGCAGGCGTTACATCCGCCCAAAGACGGTGGCGCCCGAGTCGTGCGATCGCCCAAAGAAAAAGCGGGCCGAAGCCCGCTTTTTCGTGTTTCCGGCGATGTCGCCGAAGGGGAACGTCCGGCTTACTCGGCCGGGACGCCCTCGCCTTCCTCGACGGCCTTCATCGACAGGCGGATGCGGCCCTGCTTGTCGACTTCCAGCACCTTCACCTTGACGGTGTCGCCTTCCTTCAGCTTGTCGGAGACCTTCTCCACGCGCTCGCTCGAGATCTGCGAGACGTGCACCAGGCCGTCCTTGCCCGGCAGGATCGTGACGAACGCACCGAAGTCCATGATCTTGGCGACCTTGCCTTCGTAGATGCGGCCCGGCTCGACGTCGGACGTGATCTGCTCGATGCGCGCCTTCGCGGCCTGGGCGGCTGCTGCATTCACCGAAGCGATGACGATCGTGCCGTCGTCCTGGATGTCGATCTGCGTGCCGGTTTCCTTGGTGATCGCCTGGATGGTCGAGCCACCCTTGCCGATCACTTCGCGGATCTTGTCCGGGTGGATCTTCATCGTCAGCAGGCGCGGGGCGTACTCGCTCAGCTCGCTGCGCGGCGCGGTGATGGCCTTGGCCATCTCGCCGAGGATGTGCAGACGGCCTTCCTTCGCCTGGGCGAGGGCGACCTTCATGATCTCCTCGGTGATGCCCTGGATCTTGATGTCCATCTGCAGGGCGCTGATGCCC
>Ga0102591_1001506_pt1 | contig 31487 bp, 29 predicted proteins | sample AraplaCol_mCL_r2_2_FD_76860 | JGI IMG/M metagenome (GOLD analysis project Ga0102591, IMG submission 76860) | Arabidopsis root microbial communities from North Carolina, USA - plate scrape MF_Col_mCL_r2 (SPADES assembly) (version 2) | ecosystem: Host-associated > Plants > Roots > Endosphere...
TTCCGTCGCGCCATTCTGCAGACTGGCCTGATCGTGGAACTGAAGAGCCGCACCGCCTACGAAAAGCCGACGACCGAGCGCAAGCGCAAGAAGAAGGCTGCCGAGGCTCGCCTGCGCAAGCGTCTGCGCATGCAAATGCTGCCGAAGAAGCTCTACTGATTCGCGCACTGCCCTAAAAAACCGCCAGTTCACCTGGCGGTTTTTTTTCGCCCAGACTCCACGCCCCGCCACCGGATGGAATGGAGTGAATGCGAAGCGCCAACAATCGGGCACACGTTGGCCGGCATAATGGCGGAACACCGCTTTCGGGGAACCCTAGCCTTGACTGCCATTCTGCAGATGCGCAATGTGCGCAAACTCTACGGCGACACCGTTGTCGTCAACGACCTCGACCTCGAGGTCCATCCCGGGCAGTGCTTCGGACTGCTTGGCCCCAACGGCGCCGGCAAGACCACCACGCTGCGCATGCTGCTGGGGCTCACCACACCCGCCTCGGGCACCCTGACACTCTGCGGCGAGCCGATTCCTCAGCGCGCACCACAAGCGCGCATGCGCGTGGGCGTGGTGCCGCAGTTCGACAACCTCGACCCGGACTTCTCCGTGATCGAGAACCTGCGGATCTTTGGCCGCTACTTCGGCCTCTCGTCTGCCGAGATTGCTGCGCGCGTGCCGAAGCTGCTGGAGTTCGCGCGACTCGAAAGCAAAGCCAATGCCCAGGTCCGCGAGTTGTCCGGCGGCATGCGAAGGCGCCTGACGGTGGCGCGTGCGCTGATCAACGACCCTGACCTGCTCGTCATGGACGAACCCACCACCGGCCTGGACCCGCAGGCCCGGCACCTGATCTGGGAGCGGCTTCGTTCCCTGCTGGCAGCGGGAAAGACGATCCTTCTGACCACGCACTTCATGGAAGAGGCGGAGAGGCTCTGCGACCACCTTTGCGTGATCGACGCCGGGCGCAAGATTGCCGAAGGCAAGCCGCACGAGCTGATCGACCGAGAAATCGGGTGCGATGTCGTGGAAATCTACGGCGACGAGTTGGAGCCGCTACGCCACACGCTGACGCCACTATCCGAACGCACCGAGATGCGCGGCGAGACACTCTTCTGCTATGTGCGGGAACCCGATCCGCTTCTGGCCGCGCTCCATGGCAAGGGCGGCGTGCGCTACCTGCATCGGCCAGCCAACCTCGAGGATGTGTTCCTTAAGCTGACCGGCCGGGAAATGCGCGACTAATGCGAACGTTGATGCGACCGACGAGAGATTGAGATGAGCGAACACGATCCACATAGTCCCGGCGTCGCCCTGGGTGGCACCCCTTCTGTACCTGCTCGCCAGCACTATCCCCAGCCCCTGCTGCCGCGCAATATGCGCAACTGGATGATGGTCTGGTATCGCAACTACATGGTCTGGAAAAAGCTGGCCATCCCGTCGATGATCGGCAACCTGGCCGACCCAATGATCTACCTGTTCGGACTGGGGCTGGGCCTTGGGCTGCTGGTCGGGCAGGTCAACGGGGTCTCGTATATTGCCTTCCTGGCGGCCGGCACCACGGCATCGAGCGTGATGATGTCCGCGAGCTTCGAGTCGATGTATTCGGCATTTTCGCGCATGCATGTCCAGCGCACCTGGGAAGCCATCATGCATGCGCCCCTGACGCTCGGTGACGTGGTCCTGGGCGAAATACTCTGGGCGGCGAGCAAGGCGGTGTTATCAGGATCGGCCATCATGCTGGTGGCAGGCGTGCTGGGCTACGCGCAGTTCCCGAGCGCACTGGCGGCCCTGCCGGTCATCGTCCTGGCCGGCATCACGTTCGCGAGCCTGGCGATGATTGTGACGGCCCTTGCCCCGAGCTACGACTTCTTCATGTTCTACCAGACGCTGGTCATGACGCCGATGCTGCTGCTCTCCGGCGTGTTCTTCCCACTGGAGCAACTGCCAGAAGGCGCGCAGAAGGCGACACAAGTCCTGCCGCTCGCACATGCCGTGGCACTGATTCGTCCGTTGATGCTGGGAAGGCCCGTGGAAAACGCCGCGCTGCACGTCGTGGTGCTGGCGATCTATGCGGTGGTGGCGCTGGTGGCGGCGCTGGTGCTGCTACGGAGGAGGATGTTGCGGTGAGTGTTTGATACTTGCCGGAAGCCGGCTCCCCTCTCCCGCGCAGCGGGAGAGGGGTTGGGGGTGAGGGTCAGCGGTTCAAGTTGCGACGATTTCGGCAAGCAGAACCTCCAGCCCTCTCCCCCGCCCCTCTCCCATAGGGAGAGGGGAGAAAACCCGTGGCAGGGGGAGCGCTGTTACTGCCCCAGCCCCCGCAGCAGATCCGCCTTCAGATCACCCACCGTCTCCAGCCCCACCGCCAGACGGATCAGCCCTTCGCTGATCCCCGCGGCAGCCTTGACCTCGGGTGCCACGCGACCATGCGTGGTGGTGTACGGATGCGTGATCGTCGTGCGCGTGTCGCCCAGGTTGCCGGTGATCGAGCACAGCTTCGTGCTGTCAATCACTCGCCAGGCATTCGCGCGCATCTGCTCCGGCGTATCGCCCTTCAGTTCGAATGAAACAATCGCGCCACCGCCGCTCTGCTGGCGTTGGGCGATCTCGTACTGCGGGTGCGACTTCAGCGCCGGATGGAACACGCGGTTCACGGCCGGATGCGACTCAAGGAAACTGGCAATCTCCAGCGCGCTCTGCGAATGGCGCTCCATGCGGATGGCCAGCGTCTCCATGCCCTTGAGCATGACCCACGCATTGAACGCTGACATCGTCGGGCCCGCCGTCCGTACGAACGGGAAGACCTTGCCCATGATGTAGTCGTGCTTGCCCACCACGGCGCCGCCAAGTACGCGACCCTGCCCGTCGATATGCTTGGTGGCCGAATGCACCACCACGTCCGCACCGAACTTGATCGGCTGTTGCAGCGCTGGCGAGCAGAAGCAGTTATCCACCACGAACAGCGCGCCGGCGTTGTGCGCGATATCGCCAATGGCGGCGATATCGGACACTTCCGTCAGCGGGTTCGACGGCGTTTCCAGGAAGAACAGCTTGGTATTGGGCTTGACTGCCGCACGCCATGCGGACAGGTCACTGCTGTCCACATAGGTCGTCTCCACGCCGAACTTGGCGAGGATCGTGTTGAACAGCGTCATCGTCGATCCGAAGATCGATCGTGAACTGACCAGATGGTCACCCGACTGCAACGACGCCAGCGCCACCGACAGGATTGCGCTCATGCCCGATGCCGTGGCCATGCAAGCCTCGGCGCCTTCCAGCGCGGCCAGCCGCGACTGGAACATCGACACCGTCGGATTCGTGAAGCGCGAATACGTGTACGCCTCTTCCGAGTTCGCGAACCGCTCGGCCGCCTGGGCGGCGTTGTCGAAACAGAAGCTCGAGGTCAGGTACATCGCCTCGGAATGCTCCATGAAATCGCTGGAACGCAGGGTGCCGGCGCGCACGCCGAGGGTGTCGATGCCGTAGGACTCGGGTTGGAACGGTTCGCTCATGCTGCAATCACTACCCAATGTTGGTTGTTCTGGTTGTTATTCGTTGTTGCTCGAACGCTGCAGGTGAAGCTGCGAACGCTCGGTTTCACCGCTCGGGCCTTCACGGTCTGCCGTCGTGCGCGAAGCCTCCAGGCGATCGAGGTAAGCCTCGTCGATATCCCCCGTCACGTACTTGCCATCGAAGCACGAGGCATCGAAGTCACGCAGGTTCGGGTTGATATCGCGCAGGGCCTGCTTCAGCGCTTCCACATCCTGATAGACAAGCTGGTCGGCGCCGATCATCTTGGCCACTTCCTCGTCGGTGCGGCCATGGGCCACCAGCTCGCTGCGCGTCGGCATGTCGATGCCATACACGTTCGGGAACTTCACCGGCGGCGCAGCCGAGGCAAAGATCACCTTCTTGGCGCCGGCGTCGCGTGCCATCTGCACGATCTCGAACGACGTCGTACCGCGCACGATCGAGTCATCGACGATCAGCACGTTCTTGCCCTTGAACTCCACGCCCATCGCGTTGAGCTTCTGGCGCACCGACTTCTTGCGCACCGCTTGCCCCGGCATGATGAAGGTACGGCCAACGTAGCGATTCTTGAAGAAACCCTCGCGGTACGGCACGCCCAGTGCATTGGCTACCTGCATGGCGGCCGGACGGCTCGAATCGGGAATCGGCATGACCACATCGATGTCGCCTGCCGGCACTTCGCGGCGGATCTTCTCGGCCAGATAGTCACCCATGCGCATGCGCGCATCGTAGACGGGCACGCCGTCGATGCACGAATCCGGACGGGCCAGGTAGACATATTCGAAGATGCAAGGCGTCAACTGCGGATTCTCGGCGCATTGCTTGCTGTGCAACTTGCCGTCGAGGTCGATGAACAGCGCCTCGCCCGGGGCCACATCACGGTCCATCGTGTAGCCCATGCCTTCCAGGGCTACCGACTCCGACACCACCAGGTATTCCTTGCCCGTCGGGGTATCCATGCTGCCGATGCACAGCGGACGGATGCCGAACGGGTCGCGCACGGCCAGCAAGCCGTAACCCGAGATCTGTGCCGTGATCGCATAGGCGCCCTTCACGCGGCGGTGCAGACCGGCCACAGCCGTGAAGATCATCTCCGGGTCCAGCGCCTTGCCGCCGCTGGCCCGTTGCAGCTCGTCGGCCAGCACGTTCAGCAGCACTTCGGAGTCCGAATGCGTGTTGATGTGGCGACGGTCGCGGCGGAACATTTCCTCGCGAAGCTGTTCCGAATTGGTCAGGTTGCCGTTGTGGGCCAGCATGATGCCGTACGGCGCATTCACGTAGAACGGCTGGGCTTCTTCCTCGCTGGAGGAGCCGGCGGTCGGGTAGCGAACCTGCCCGATGCCCGAAGTGCCCGGCAGGCCGCGCATATTGCGCGTGCGGAACACATCGCGCACGAGGCCGTTGGCCTTGTGCATGTGGAAGGTGCTGCCATTGGCCGTGGCGATGCCGGCTGCATCCTGTCCGCGGTGTTGCAACAGCAGCAGGCTGTCATAGATCAATTGGTTGACAGGGCTGGTGGAAACCACGCCGACGATACCGCACATGCCGAACTCCCAGGAAAGGCAAATAATTCAGGGGCGCGATTCCGTCATGTACGCGACGGAACTGCGTTGGTACTACACCGCGCGCGCGCCGAAGTCCGGGCGCCCGCGTCTTGATCAGGTTTTCAACTTCCGACCTTCAATCTCAGGTCTTCACATACTTCGCCAGGTCGGGCGGCAGCCATTGCCGCAACTCGTTCATGGCCTGCACGACGTAGGGCCGAGATAGCGCATCGCGCCAGAACGGCTCCTCGGGCAGCTTCGTCAGTCCGGCGACCACGACCACAAGCATGACGATCAGCGCGCCGCGCGCCAATCCAAACACAAACCCCAAGCCGCGATCCGCAGGTTTCAGGCCTGTGGTCTCCAGTAACTGGCCCAGGATGGCCCCTGCCAATGCCGCCACGATCCACGTGCCGAAAAACACCGCCAGAAATCCCAGCGCACTGCGCGTCAGCGCGCCACCCGGCAACGATTCCGGCATCCATTGCGCGGCCATTCCACCGAAATGGTAGGCCAGCACGAAGGCCACTACCCAGCCCACCAGCGCCAGCACCTCGCGTACGAGGCCCCGCAACACGCCAATCAATGCCGATGCCACGAGGATGAAAGCCACCCCATAGTCGAAAAAAGTAAATGCCATGCGTCGGACTTCGATCCCTGTCAGATGGGGGCGGTCCGCGGCCCTGCAACGGCAAGGCTTCGCAAATCGCTCCGCTCCACCGTGTTATTGCTCGACCACTTTCGAGGTCAGCCCGATGGCACGTACTTTCTTGTCAGCTGCATCCACGGCATCGCGGCTATTGAACGGGCCGGCACGCAGCAGGATGCGATCCCCATCGGAGAGGGTCTTCTTTTCCACGTAGGCCGGCACCTTGCTCTCCTTGAGCTTGGCCAACCAGCCGCGCGCACGCTCTTCCGACGAGAACGCGCCGATCAAAATCAGGTACTTGGTGTTGGCATTGGCGCTGGCAGCAGGTTTGTCCGCCGGCTTGGCCTCTGCAACCTTGGCATCGGCCTTGCCCTTGTCAGCGGCAGGTGCAGGTGCATTGACGATTTCCTCGCCGGCATCGAGCGCCGCATCGTTACGGCCGCTGGATGCCTGGGGCGGCAGCGGGTCAGCCTTGCGCGCCTCGACCTTCGGCTTCTGCATGCCGCCCTGCCCGTTGGCAACCTTGACGGCCACGTCTTCGGAGACCGGGCGCGGCTTGTGCTCGAACACGATCGGCAGCACGATGACCGCCGCGGCCAGCAGCACCACGGCGCCGATCAAACGGCGGCGGGCGCGTTGCTTTTGCGGGAAGTCGGGGTCGAGGCTGTCGTCGGCCCGGTCGGCGTAGTCGTCCGCCGTACGGCGCGATGCACCGATGCCGGAGCCGGAATCTGCCCGTGTGCGGCGACCGCGTTCGGGAGCCGGGTCATTGCCCTTGCGGGACGAAAACAGCGAAAGCAGGCCCATAGATGCCCAATGTTGGTGTTCGGTGCGATGTCATTCAGGCTGCCGATGGGGTGGCAGCGCCGTCAGCGAATTAGTTGGCCTGCGTGGCACGGTAGGCCAGCACGCCCGCTACGGTGTAGAACGACCCGAAGACCAGGATTCTATCATTCTCGGTGGCTCTCCCGATGGCATCGCGATAGGCCAATTCCGGGCTAGGGAACAACGCTACCGTGTTGTCGGGACCTTCCCGGAAGCCCGTGGTATCGAGCGCCGCGCGCAAGTCGGCACCAGTCGCGGCGCGCGGCGTGGGCAGGTCGCACATGCACCAGTGATCCACCTTGTCGGCCACCTGCTGCAATACCCCGGCAATGTCCTTGTCCGCCATCGCGCCGAACACCGCGTACGTGTAGCGGAAGAATCCCATGTTGTCGAGATTCTGGCCCAGCGTGGCCGAGGCATGCGGATTATGTGCCACATCGAGGATGACAGCCGGACGACCCGGCATCACCTGGAATCGTCCCGGCAGTTCGACGAATGCCAGGCCATTGCGCACTTCCTGCGCGCTCACCGGCAGGTGCGGGCGCATGGCCTGCAGCGCTGCCAGCGCCGCCGACGCATTCAGCAACTGGTTCGCGCCGCGCAAGGCCGGATAGCCGAGACCATTGAGCTTGCGCTCGCGGCCAGTCCAGTCCCACTGCTGGCGCTCCTGCCCCGGCGCGGCCTGATGGCGGAAGTCACGCCCTACCAGCCAGAGATCGGCGCCGATCGCTTCCGCGTGGTCGATCATCGACTGGGGCGGCACGGGGTCGCCACAGATCGCCGGCACATTCGGGCGGAAAATGCCCGCCTTCTCGTAGCCAATCTTCTCGCGGGTGTCGCCCAGGTACTCGGTGTGATCGATGTCGACGCTGGTAATCACCGCGCAATCCGTATCGATCACGTTCGTGGCATCCAGCCGGCCGCCCAGCCCCACTTCAAGGACGATGGCGTCGAGGCCAGCGTTGGCGAACATGTGGATGATCGCAAGCGTCGTGAATTCGAAATACGTCAGGCTGACCGGATCGGCAAAGCTCGTCCGGGCGCGTTCCACGGCCTCGAAGTGCGGCAGCAGTTGTGCATCGGTGGCCTGCTCGCCATTCAGGCGCGCACGCTCGTTGAACGAAATCAGGTGCGGCGACGTATGCAGGCCCACCTTGTAGCCGGCTTCCAGCAGGATGCGTTCGAGCATCGCGCAGGTCGAACCCTTGCCGTTGGTGCCGCCCACCGTGAAGACCACGGCGTCGATGCGCAGGCCCAGCGCTTCCTTGACGCGCGATATCCGCGTCAAACCCATGTCGATGCCCACAGGATGGGCGGTTTCGAGGTGTTTCAGCCAGTCGGGGAGAGTGTGGAAGATGGGCATTGCTGATGGACGACACACAAAAAGAAAATGGCGCGGGTTAAGGCACCCGCGCCATTGTCCTGCAAATCACGCTACCGCGTCAGGCTACCGCGTCGGCCGGCTGCTTCTGCAGCAGTGCCAGCAGTTGCGCCAGTTCCGCGCGCAGGCGGCGGCGGTCGACAATCATGTCGATGGCGCCCTTCTGCAGCAGGAACTCGGCGCGCTGGAAGCCTTCCGGCAGCTTCTCGCGCACGGTCTGCTCGATCACGCGCGGGCCGGCAAAGCCGATCAGCGCCTTCGGTTCGGCAATCACCACATCGCCCAGGAAGGCGAACGAGGCGGACACGCCACCCATCGTCGGATCGGTCAGCACGCTGATGAACGGCAGCTTGGCGTTCGACAGCTGATTCAGCATGGCCGTGGTCTTGGCCATCTGCATCAGCGACAGCAGGCTCTCCTGCATACGCGCACCGCCCGTGGCGGTAATGCAGATGAACGGCACCTTCTGTTCGAGCGCAGCCTGGGCGCCACGAGCGAAGCGTTCACCCACTACCGAACCCATCGAACCGCCCATGAATTCGAATTCGAAGCAGCTCACGACCACGGGAATCGTGTGGATCGCACCACCCATGACCACCATCGCGTCGGTCTCGCCGGTGTCTTCCATGGCGGCCTTGATGCGGTCCGGGTACTTCTTCGTGTCCTTGAACTTCAGTGCGTCGACCGGCACGATTTCCTGGCCGATTTCATAGCGGCCCTCGGCGTCCAGCAGCTTGTCCAGCCGCTCGCGCGAGCGGATGCGCATATGGTGGTCGCACTTCGGGCAGACGTGCAGATTGGCCTCGACGTCCGTGCGGTACAGCGTGGACTCGCACGACGGGCACTTGACCCACAGCCCTTCCGGAATGCCCTTGCGGGTGGAGGGGTCGGTCTGTTGAATCTTGGGAGGGAGGAGTTTATCCAACCAGCTCATGAAAGCTCCTTTCGGATAGCTGCCGCACGCTTGTCACACTGCGGCGGCAGGGAATCAGGCCGCGAATTTACCATGCCCGGACCGTCGGATCGAAGCAAAACGCGCCGATTGTGCATTGAAAGACACAATTGGAGCGTGATTTTTCACCGATTCATGGGGTGTTGGACACGTTTTCAGGCGTCCAGTGCCTCGCGGATGCCGCCGATGAACGTACGCAGCGCCGCTACGGCCTGATCGCGCGGTGCATCTTCGAGCAGTTGAACCAGGCGACTACCGATCACTACGGCGTCTGCCACGCTGCCGATAGCGCGAGCGGTCTGCGCATCGCGAATGCCGAAACCGACACCGACCGGCAGGTTGGCGTGCTGCTTGATCAGCGGCAGACGCGCTGCCACGCTGTCGAGGTCGAGCGTGGCCGAACCGGTCACGCCCTTCAGCGACACATAGTAAAGATAGCCGCTGGCCACCTTCGCCACGGCAGCGATGCGATCGTCGGTAGAGGTTGGCGCAAGCAGGAAAATCGGGTCCATGCTGTGCTCGCGCATCAGTCCGGCGAACGACTCGCACTCCTCGGGGGGATAGTCCACCACGAGCACACCGTCCACACCCGCTGCGGCAGCGGCGCGGGCAAAGGTCTCCTCGCCCATGCGTTCGATCGGGTTGGCATAGCCCATCAGGACCACGGGCGTGGCATTGTCGGTCTTGCGGAACTCGGCTACCCACTCCAGCACGTGCTTGAGCGACACGCCCTGTGCCAGCGCGCGTTCCGACGCACGCTGGATCACAGGACCGTCGGCCATCGGGTCCGAGAACGGTACGCCGAGTTCGATCACATCGGCGCCACCTTCCACCAGCGCGTGCATCAGCGCTACGGTCAGGCCGGGTTCGGGGTCGCCCGCCGTGATAAACGGAATCAGGCCCTTCTTGTTCTGCGCGGCCAGTGCCGCGAAAGTCGTCTGGATACGGGACATGTCTGTGGCCATCGGCGTCAGATGAGGCGCTGCACCGGCGAAGCATCGGCTTCGTCGTTGGCAGCGTCCGGGGTCAGGTCGGAAGTTTCGGCGGATGCGGCAGCTTCGGTATCGGGGCGGATCTGCGCATACACAGGCTGCGCGGCCGTCACGCGGTCACGCACCAACCCGGCGTATTGCGGATTCATCTCGAAACCGACAAAACGCCGGCCATGGCGCACACACGCCACGGCCGTGGTGCCGCTACCCGTGAACGGGTCCAGCACAACACCACCGGGCGGGCAGCTCGACAGCACCATGCGCTCGACAATCTCTAACGGCTTCTGCGTGGGGTGATCGGCGCGCTCGGGGTCCTGCCGGTGGATACGCGGCACGCTCCAGAGATCCTTGGGGTTGTAGCCCACTTCCAGCCACTTCTTGCCTTCGAAGCGCGGACGGCTGCGCGCCTTCTTGGTCTCGGCATCGTAAGGAATACGCACCGGATCGAGATCGAAGTAATAGTCGCGCTGGCGAGCGAAGAAACCAATGTTGTCGTGCACCGACGAAAACTTGCGCGTCGTGCCGCCCATGCTCGGCACGCGGCGATCCCAGATGATCTCGTTGATCATCGTCAGACGCTTCTTGAGCATCACGAACAGTTCAGGCGAGTATTGCCAGGTGCAGAACAGGTACAGCGTGCCGCGCGGGGCCAGCTTCGGAATGATCGCGTCCATCCAGCGCTCGGACCATTCCAGGTAGGCATCACCAGACAGCAGGTCCGAGTCGTTGCCGTAGTCCTTGCCCAGTCCATAGGGCGGATCGGCGACGATCAGGTCCACCGAGCCGTCGGCGATCCGCTGGATGCCGTCGAGCGCGTCTTCCTGATAGAGACGCACGGCCTCGGTATCGAGAATATCGAACGGCGCCGCGGCGCCGCCCGTTTCTGCCTGGGATGCAGTCGAGTCAGGGGGCAGCGCGCGCATTACAGCTTCAAGCCTCCACGTTCGGCCACGGTATGCATGTCCTTGTCGCCCCGACCGGAGAGGTTCACGAGCAGCAGCTTGTCCTTCGGCAACGTCGGCGCCAGCTTGCAGGCATAGGCGATGGCATGGCTCGACTCCAGCGCCGGGATGATGCCTTCGATGCGGCAGCAGTCGTGGAAAGCGCGCAGCGCCTCCTCATCGGTGATCGGCACATACTGCGCTCGGCCCAGGTCCTTGAGCCATGCGTGCTCGGGGCCCACGCCGGGATAGTCCAGGCCGGCCGAGACCGAATGCGTCTCGATGATCTGGCCGTTCTCGTCCTGCAGCAGGTACGTGCGGTTGCCGTGCAACACGCCCGGCGAGCCGCCGGTCAGCGATGCCGCATGGCGACCCGTCTCCAGGCCGTCACCAGCCGCTTCCACGCCGATCAGTTCCACATCCTTGTGGTCGATGTACGGGTAGAAAATCCCCATCGCATTCGAGCCGCCGCCCACGCACGCGATCACGGCGTCGGGCTGACGGCCGGTCAGCTCGGGCATCTGGACTTTGGACTCTTCGCCGATCACGCACTGGAAGTCGCGGACCATCATCGGGTACGGGTGCGGACCCGCCACGGTGCCAATGATGTAGAACGTGGTTTCCACGTTGGTCACCCAATCGCGCATGGCTTCGTTGAGGGCGTCCTTGAGTGTCTTCGAGCCGCTCTCGACGGGTACCACGGTGGCGCCGAGCAGCTTCATGCGGTAGACGTTGGCCGCCTGGCGACGTACATCCTCGGAGCCCATGTACACCACGCACTCCATGCCGAATCGCGCGGCAATCGTGGCCGTGGCCACGCCGTGCTGGCCGGCGCCGGTTTCGGCAATCACGCGCTTCTTGCCCATGCGCTTGGCCAGCAGCGCCTGGCCGATCACGTTGTTGATCTTGTGCGCGCCGGTGTGATTCAGGTCTTCGCGCTTGAAGTAGATCTGCGCGCCGCCGAGCGTCTCGCTCCAGCGTTGTGCGTGATAGATCGGCGAAGGCCGGCCAACAAAGTGCTTCAGTTCGCGCCGGTATTCGGCATCGAACTCCGGGTCCTTCTGGAAGTGCGCATAGGCATCGCGCAGTTCGTCCAGTGCGTGGACCAGCGTTTCGGAAACAAAGGTACCGCCATAGGGGCCGAAGTGGCCGCGTTGATCGGGCAGGTCGTACATGTCCAGGCTCTCAGGTGGCGCTCCGCGCGGTCTTGGCGGCGGAGTGCGGAAAACGGGAATCGGGCGGCCGGTGTGGCGAAGGGAGGGAGGCAGCCAATCGGCAAGCGAATCAGCTACCGGCCTGCCCTGCATCCGCCAGTCGCACGGCGCGCACGAATGCGGCAATGCGGGCGTGGTCCTTCACACCCTTGGACGCCTCCACGCCGCTGCTGACATCCACGGCATAGGGGCGCACGCGTTCAATCGCGCCAGCGACGTTTTGCGCGTTCAACCCACCACTCAAAACGATGCGAGGAGCGTCGCTGGCGGGTGGGATAGCAGGATCGGGCGGAAGCCATTGAGCAGGAATCAGGGTCCAGTCGAAGACGTGGCCGCCACCACCATAGCCTTCGACGAAGGCGTCGAGCAACAGGCCGGCAGCGTCACGGTACAGATCGGCGAATTCTACCAAATCGAGGCCCTGCCGAACACGGGCCGCTCGCACGAAAGGCAACCGACAGCGCCGGGCAATGGCGGCGCATTGCTCCGGCGTCTCATCGCCGTGGAACTGAAGCAACGTCAACGGCACACGCTCGGTCACATGGGCCACTTCCTCGGCATCGGCATTGACGAACAGGCCGGTCACGGTCACGAATGGGGACACCTGCTCGGCCAGCGCCGCCGCGCGCGCCACATCCACATGGCGAGGACTCTTGTCGTAGAAGACCAGGCCAATCGCATCGGCGCCCGCGTCAACGGCGGCGCGCACGTCTTCGGCGCGCGTCAGTCCGCAGATCTTGATGCGCGTACGGGCAGGTACGCGGTCGGAATCAGGCGCCATGATCGGGTCCTTGGGAATTGTCGGGAAACACGCCGTGGAAGAAGCTGGCCGAGCGGTCCGCGCGGGGCAGCTGGTACGGCTCAGGATACTTGACGTCCACCAGATAGAGGCCGTCCGGCATGAAGGTCGGCGCGGCCTTCTGACGGTTGCGGCCTGCCAGCACCTCAGCCATCCATTCCGCCGGATAACGTCCGCGCCCCACGGCTACGAGGCAACCCATCAGGTTGCGCACCATGTGATGCAGGAAGGCACTGGCTCGAAAGCGCAGAAATACCCAGTTGCCGTCGGCCTCGATCGTGACGTCGTACATCGTCTTGACCGGCGACTTGGCCTGGCATTCGGCAGCCCGGAATGCCGAGAAATCGTGCTCGCCGATCAGGCAGCCAGCGGCAGCGCGCATCGCCGCCACGTCCAGCCGCTGCCCCGGCGGCAGCATCTGGTAGCCCGCCCGGCCGTGGATCATCGGCACCCGGTGCGGTCCCGTGTAGAGCGCGTAGTAATACATGCGCTCGTAGGCCAGGAAACGCGCGTGAAAACCATCGTCGACCGGCTCCGCCCATTGCAGCGCAATGGACTGCGGCAAGAAGGCATTGACCCCGCGCACCCACGAGAACTTGTCGCGGTTCAGTTCGGTGTCGAGATGGATCACCTGACCGAGCGCATGGACACCCGTGTCGGTCCGCCCCGCCACCGTGGTCAGCAGGCGCACGCCAGCGAAACGCTCTATGGCGTCTTCCAGATGATCCTGCACGGTATTGCGGTGGGGCTGGGACTGCCAGCCCGAGAAAGCCGATCCGTCGTACTGGAGGCCGATGGCGATACGGTTCATGAATATCGGATGCCCAAAAACAAAATGCGCCGGAAGGGACGCTTCCGGCGCATCGCTTCGGGCCGCGGCGGGCCATGACTCCGGCACGCCGCAAACCCTGCATCATACCGGCCTTTGGATTGGATCTTTCGATCTGACCTCAGGCCGCACAGCGTCCCTACCCTGCTTTCAGGCCACCTCGCGCAGCAGCGTACGGGCTTCGGTTTGCAGCGGATCTTGCGACTGGTCCACCACTTCCTGCAGCAGTTCGCGGGCACCTTCCTTGTCGCCGATCTCGATGTAGGCACGCGCCAGATCGAGCTTGATCTGCATGTCGCGGCCCCCATCCATGCCAGTGGCCGACAACGTACTGGCCGAAACACCATGCGTGGAATCGCCCATACCTTCCGACGTCACGCGGCTCAGGTCGATCGGCTCGGCGAGCCGGCCGTTCTGGAGCATCGTGGTCGCGGGCAGCGGCAGCGTCGATTCCGTCAACGACGGCACATCGAACCCGATCGGCGCCGCTTCCGGAGTGGCCGGCATATCGGACTTCGCCGGATTCAGGTCCAGCGACAGGCTCGACATGTCGAACTCGAGCGGACGCGAGCGAGTCGGAGCGTCGAGCGGCGGCACACCGGCGTGCGCATCGGCATCGTCCAGGGACGCATCCAGGATGTCGTCGAGACGTGCTACCGGTTGCGACGCATCATGGCCGAACACCAGCGCGGCCGATTCCGGCGCCACGATGGGTTCGCCAGCCGCTGGCGCGGGGAACGCGTCGAGCGGCAGCGCCAGATCCGGCATGCCGCCGGTCACCATGCCCTGCGCCTGTGCCGGATCCTGCGTGCGCCACTGGTCCGCGGCGGGCGTGGTCGTATCGGCTTCCACGATCGTGTCAGGCGCGACAGACAAATACAGCGCCGTATTGGGATCGAGCTTGCGCCCCATTTCCGCGGCCTGGAGCCAGTCCGCACCTTGCCCGCCCGTCTGGGTGAACATTTCTTCTGCAATCACCCGAAAACCTTCCACATCCTGGCGAGTGTTATAGATCTCCAGCAGCTTCAGGCGAATGGCCTGACGCTCCGGACTTTGTTGCAACGCTTCGCGCAGGATCTCTTCGGCCTGCACGTCGCGTCCGTAGGCGATATACACCTCGGCCTCGGCAATCGGATCCACTTCCGTTGCCTCGTGCGAATTATTGCCAATGCGGAAGTCGGCACCGAACACACTGTGCTGCGAGGTATCGACGCTCTGGCCACCGGCCGTGCCGAACAGCGAATGCCCGCCGGCCATGACCGTGCTTTCCTGGGACAGGATGCTGTCGCCAAAACCCGTATTCTCGCCCGCCTTCTGCTTCTGGCGGCGGCGATAGTACGCATATCCGCCAAGCAACGCAACCAGCACACCTGCGCCGGGCAGCAGCATCGGGTTGGCGAGCAGTTCGTCGACGAACGAAGGCTCCGGCACGGGCTGGATAACAGGCGGCTTCTTCTTGGCTGCGACAGGTGCCGAAGCCGGGACTGCGGCTTGCGGCGCCGAAGCAGTTGCAGCCTGCGGAACGGAAGCGGCAGTCGCTTGCGGAGCAGATGCCGCGGCAACCGCAGCGGTAGCAGCAGGCGCCGGCTCCGGCGTGGCCGTGCTGGTGGCCTCGGCCGGCTTGGCCGGTTCCGGTGCTACGACGGTCGGCGCCGGGGCGGCGGCGGTCTCGGCAACCTTCGGCGCGGCGGCCGGAGTTGCCGGAGTAGCTGCCTTCGCGGCCTGGTTCGCCTGGTTCAGCTTGGCGATCTCCGCATTCTTCAGCTCCATCAAGCGCTGCATGTCGGAGATATTCTTCTCCAGCTCCGTCACGCGCGACTCGGCTTCCTTCAGCTTGCGCTGCGTTGCCACGTCGGCCTCGGCCTGAGCTTGCGCCTTGGCCTGGGCGCCCTTGTCGGCCTTCGACAGTTTCAGCTCATCGCGCTGTCCGGCGTCGGGCACCGTCGTGTCCTGCACGCGTGCCGTGACATTGCCCGATTGCTGGCGGCCCGAACCGGCTTCCACCGACTTTGCGGCGGCAGCAGCGGCCAGGCGGCTGCGATAGCTGTCGAAGCCCTGCGTGCGAGCGACCACTTCGCGGCGGGCCTCCCTAGGGCTGACCGACTGCGCCTGCTGGGTGCTCGGCACCTTCAGCACGGCGCCGGACTTGATCCGGTTGATGTTGCCCCCGATGAAGGCATTGGGGTTGTTGCGATAGAGCGCGAGCAGCATCTGCTCGAGCGACACGGCATCCTGGCCTTGCGCGGCATCACCGGCGATGGTGTAGAGCGTGTCACCGCGCTGGACGGTGTACTGGCCGTTGGCAGTGCTGGCCGTGGTGCCTTCGGGAGCCGGCGCAGCGGCGCGGTTCGGCTGGCGGGTCGGCGTCGGACGCTGGATCTGTGCGGACGGGGCGGGTGTGGGTGCAGCGGCAACAGGTGCCGGCGCCTGCGTCGGCGCGGCGGCCGGCGATGCATCAGGTGTGGCAGCCTGGACGACCGTGGTGGGCGCGAAGGCCTGGTTGGAAGGCTTGGCGCCAGCCGGGTCGAGCAAGAACGTGTAGGCTCGCGTGACCTTGCCGCTGGACCATGTCATGTCGACAAGGATGTCGACGAACGGCTCGCTGAGTGGCTGGCTGGAGCGGACGGTGGCAACGTAGGTGCCGTTCGCACGCCGCTGGATGTCGAGCTTCACACCCGAGATCGCCGGCAGGTACGTCAGCCCCGCACGCGTATAGGCGGACGGCGGGGCCAGCTTGACGGCCAGGCCGTCGGCTTCCTCGGCCGTGACGCCGGTGATATCGATTTCAGCCTGGAGCGGCTGACCCAGATTGGATTGGACCCGCAATTGCCCGAACCCCGCAGCATAGGCGGCAGGCTGCGCAAGCAGCAAACCGAATGCCGTGACGGCCAGCGTTGACCAGCGCTGACGGACAGTAGGCGCATCTTTCCGGCGATGTAGGCTCACACTCACCTTGTGCTCCATTATTTTTTAGTAGCGATAAAGTAACCCGACCCCAAAATGGCTGGCTGGCAGACGGATGCCGGTGCAGCACGGAGTTCCGATATTTTGTCGGACTTCGTCCCTGCCCTGCCTCTCGTCCATACCGCCTCCCGGTGCAACCGGAAACCTCCCCGGACGCAGGGTGACGACGACCCCGTAGCCAAGCGCATGCCGGCTGTATTGTGAACCAAGCCTGCCGAAAAAAGGTCTCCAGATGCGACAACGCCGCGCTGGGGCGCGGCGTTGCTGGCAAAGCGACAGATTCTGTTGCCTCCCCGCAACGATGCGGAGAGGTCACTCTCAGGGTCAACCCTCGATCAGAATGCGCAGCATGCGACGCAGGGGTTCGGCAGCGCCCCACAGGAGCTGGTCGCCCACGGTGAAGGCCGACAGGTACTCGCCACCCATCTGCATCTTGCGCAAGCGACCGACCGGAATCGTCAGCGTGCCCGTCACGGCGGCCGGCGTCAGATCCTTCATGCTGGCTTCGCGCGTGTTCGGCACGACCTTGGCCCACTGGTTGTTGGCGGCCAGCATGCCTTCGATCTCGTCCAGCGGCACATCCTTCCGCAGCTTGATGGTCAGCGCTTGCGAGTGGCAGCGCATTGCGCCAATCCGCACGCACAGGCCGTCCACGGCAATCGGGGCCGCGCCAGTGGCGCCCACGAAGCCTTCGCCGCGGCCCAGGATCTTGTTGGTCTCGGCACCGCCCTTCCATTCTTCCTTGGAAACGCCGTTGCCCAGGTCCTTGTCGATCCACGGAATCAGGTTGCCAGCCAGGGGCACGCCAAACTGCTTCGTTTCATCGGCGGACAGGCCGTGCTGGGTAGCCAGGATCTGACGGTCAATCTCGAGGATGGCCGACGCCGGGTTGTCCAGCAGCGGCTTGACCGCGTTGTTCAGCGTGCCGAACTGCGTCAGCAGCTCGCGCATGTGCTGGGCACCGCCGCCCGAGGCAGCCTGGTACGTCATCGAGGTCATCCACTCGATCAGGTCGGCTTCGAACAGACCGCCCAGACCCATCATCATGCAGCTGACCGTGCAGTTGCCGCCGATGAAGTTCTTGACGCCCTTCGACAGCGCATCCTTGATCACACCCAGGTTGACCGGGTCCAGCACGATGATCGCATCGTCCTTCATGCGCAGCGACGAAGCCGCATCAATCCAGTAGCCGTTCCAGCCAGCGGCGCGCAGGCGCGGAAACACATCGTTCGTGTAGTCGCCACCCTGGGCGGTGAGCACCACGTCGCACTTCTTCAGTGCCTCGATGTCGTTCGCATCTTTCAGCGTGGTTTCATTCTTCGCCATCGCCGGGGCCTTGCCGCCTGCGTTGGACGTGCTGAAGAAAATGGGCTCGATATGGTCGAAATCGCCCTCTTCCTGCATGCGCTGCATCAGGACGCTGCCGACCATTCCTCGCCAACCGACGAGACCTACAATCATGACTTACCTCGGATGTGATGTGAACTTCCCCGCCATTTTCCTCGCCCGGCGTGGCTGCGCGGGGAAGACGGGCAGGCACGACGAACGATCTTAGGGGATCGTTTTGGTGATGGTTTTAATCGTCGTGGCGGTAACCGCCAGGCTGTGCGAATCCATGCCGATCGCGCCACGCACTGTAATGATAGTGGCGGCTGCAGCGGAAACAGTCAGATAGGACTGGGGGATTCGGGCCATGACGGCAGAGTCTACACGAATTTGCGGTGATGCCGCGGGCGGAATTGCGGCGTTTTGTAGCGTTTCGCTACCTTACTCCCCTCTCCCGCATGCGGGAGAGGGGAGCAAACCGACGGGCAGGAAACCGCGGTGCTTACAGCGCCGCCAGCACAGCCTCGCCCATTTCCTTCGTGCCAACCTGCTTGCAGCCAGGCGTCAGGATGTCGCCGGTGCGGTAGCCCTGGGCCAGCACCTTCTTGACGGCATTCTCGATGCGGTCGGCCTGTTCGGCACGATTCAGCGAGTAGCGTAGCATCATGGCGGCGGACAGGATCGTGGCCAGCGGATTGGCCACGCCCTTGCCGGCGATGTCCGGTGCCGAGCCGTGCGACGGCTCGTACAGACCCTTGTTGTTCGCATCCAGCGAGGCCGACGGCAGCATGCCGATGGAACCCGTCAGCATGGCGGCTTCATCCGACAGGATGTCGCCGAACATGTTGCCCGTGACGATCACGTCGAAGCTCTTGGGCGCCTTCACCAGTTGCATCGCGGCGTTATCCACGTACATGTGCGACAGCTCGACATCCGGATACTCCTTGCTGACCTCGATCACGATGTCCTTCCAGAACTGGAAGGTCTCAAGCACGTTGGCCTTGTCCACACTGCACAGCTTCTTGCCACGCTTGGCGGCGGCCTGGAAGGCCACGTGGGCGATGCGGCGGATTTCAGGCTCGCTGTAACGCATCGTGTCGAAGCCTTCACGGGCGCCCTTGAACAAGCCGTCCGGCGCCTCGCGCACGCCGCGCGGCTGGCCGAAGTAGATGTCGCCGTTCAGTTCGCGCACGATCAGGATGTCGAGGCCGGCCACGAGTTCGGGCTTCAGGCTCGATGCGCCAGTCAGCTCGGGATAGCAGATTGCCGGGCGGAAGTTGGCGAACAGCTGCAGGTGCTTGCGCAGGCCCAGGATGGCCTGCTCCGGGCGCAGCGGGCGCTCCAGGCTGTCGTACTTCCAGTCGCCCACGGCGCCGAACAGGATGGCGTCAGCCTCCTGTGCCAGCTTCAGCGTGTTATCCGGCAGCGGATGGCCTTCGGCCTCGTAGCCGGCGCCGCCCACCGGCGCGGTTTCCATCTCGAACTTCTCGTCGAGGGCGTTGAGCACCTTGACAGCTTCGGCAACGATCTCGGGGCCGATGCCATCGCCCGGCAGGACTGCAATCTTCATCTCGTGTTTCCCTTGTTTACCTGTGCTTGCTGGATCAGCCGACCAGACGATTGCCGAGCCACGGCATCTTCGTCAGGCGTTCGGCTTCGTACGCCTTGATCTTGTCATTGTGGCGCAGCGTCAGGGCGATATCGTCGAAGCCATTCAGCATGCAGTACTTGCGGAACGGAGCGATGTCGAACGGATAGCTGGTGCCACCCGGCGTGGTGACGACCTGCTTGTCGAGATCGATCGTCAGCTGGTAGCCCGGGAACGCGTTGGTCTCGTTGAACAGGTGGTCCACCTGTTGCTCGGTCAGCGCCACCGGCAGCAGGCCGTTCTTGTAGCAGTTGTTGAAGAAGATATCGGCGAAGCTCGGCGCGATCACGGCGCGGAAGCCGTATTGCGTCAGCGCCCACGGCGCGTGCTCGCGCGAGCTGCCGCAGCCGAAGTTGTTGCGCGCCAGCAGGATCGACGCGCCCTGGTAGCGCGGCTGGTTCAGCACGAAGTCCGGGTTCAGCGGACGGTTGCTGTTGTCCTGGCCCGGCTGGCCCACATCCTTGTACCGCCATTCGTCAAACAGGTTCGGACCGAAGCCCGTGCGCTTGATCGACTTCAGGAACTGCTTCGGGATGATCGCGTCGGTATCGACGTTCTCACGGTCGAGCGGCGCTGCGAGGCCGCTGTGTACGGTGAACTTATCCATGATGATTTCCTTACTTCCGGGCGGCGTTCTCGAGTGCCTGCCCGGCAGCCTGCGTGTCCTTGCCCAATCCGGCCACCGTATTGCAGCCAGCCAGTTGCAGCATGCCCAGGCATGCCAGCAGCGTGATCACGATCTTTTTCATGTTTTCTCTATTCGAAAAGATGTGTTGAACGATACAACCTGACCCTGCTCCGCGTTGGCCGAAGCCTCAGCCGAGCTTGCGGATGTCGACGAAATGTCCTTCGATGGCAGCGGCGGCGGCCATGGCCGGGCTCACCAGGTGCGTACGGCCACCGGCGCCCTGACGGCCTTCGAAGTTGCGGTTCGAGGTGGATGCACAGCGCTCGCCCGGCTCCAGGCGGTCCGCGTTCATCGCCAGGCACATCGAGCAGCCCGGCTCGCGCCATTCAAATCCGGCAGCCTTGAAGACCTTGTCCAGCCCTTCGCGCTCGGCCTGTTCCTTGACCAGGCCGGAACCCGGCACCACCATGGCCAGCTTCACGTTGCCAGCTACCTTGCGGCCCAGCTTCTGCACGACCCACGCGGCAGCGCGCATGTCTTCGATACGGCTGTTGGTGCAGGAGCCGATAAACACCTTGTCGATGCTGATGGATTCCATCGGCACGTTCGGCTGGAGGTTCATGTACTCCAGCGCGCGCTCCATGGCGTTGCGCTTGTTCTGATCCTTTTCCTTCTCCGGATCGGGCACGCGGTCCTGGATGCTCACCACCATTTCGGGTGACGTGCCCCAGGTGACCTGCGGTTGAATCTCCTCGGCGCGCAGCTCCACCACCTTGTCGAAGTGGGCACCGGCATCGGTATGCAGTGTGCGCCAGTAGGCCACGGCCTGCTCCCACTCCACGCCCGTGGGCGCGTACGGACGGTTCTTCACATATTCGAGCGTGACATCGTCCACAGCTACCAGACCCGCACGCGCGCCGGCCTCGATCGCCATGTTGCAAACCGTCATGCGGCCTTCCATCGTCAGGTCGCGAATGGCCGAGCCGGCAAACTCCATTGTGTAGCCCGTACCGCCAGCGGTGCCGATCTTGCCGATGATGGCCAGCACGATGTCCTTGGCGGTGCAGCCGCGCGGCAGCTTGCCTTCCACCTTGATCAGCATGTTCTTGGCTTTTTTGCCCAGCAGCGTCTGGGTAGCCAGCACGTGCTCCACTTCGGAGGTGCCGATGCCATGCGCCAGCGCGCCGAACGCGCCGTGCGTGCTGGTGTGCGAATCGCCGCAGACCACGGTCATGCCCGGCAGCGTGGCGCCCTGCTCCGGCCCGATCACGTGCACGATGCCCTGGCGGTGATCGTTCATCTTGAACTGGGTGATGCCAAAGGCGTCGCAGTTGGTGTCGAGCGTATCGACCTGCAGCTTCGAGATAGGATCGGCAATACCATGCGTGCGGTCGGTGGTCGGCACGTTGTGGTCCGAGACAGCCAGGTTCGCGCTGATGCGCCATACCGGACGCTCCGCCATCTTCAGTCCCTCGAACGCCTGCGGGCTCGTGACTTCGTGCAGCAGGTGGCGGTCGATGTAGAGCAGCGTGGTGCCGTCTTCCTCGACGTGGACGGTGTGGTCATCCCAGAGTTTGTCGTAAAGCGTCTTGGCCATGATGCGGGGGGCAGAACGTCCGACTCACAGGAGCCAGCCGTGTCCGCGCGTTGGTTTGCAGGGGAGTTTGTTATCCGGATGCCGTCGCGCCGTCTCGGGTCCGGCAGCTATTTTGCTGCTTTTCCGACGGGACCGGTAATTGCTTGACATCGCAAGCGATTATGCCATGTGCGCCAGCCGCCGACGGGCCGGCCAGACCACCCGGGCGGCGGTCATTGGCGAAAGGGGGATTTCGTGGATGGCGAAGGGGGTTACTGATGCCGGGTCTTGCTCCCCTCTCCCGCAGGGCGGGAGAGGGGTCGGGGGAGAGGGCCAGAGGCTCAAACTGCGATCAGTCGGCAAGCAGAACCGCTAGCCCTCTCCCCCAGCCCCTCTCCCAGTGGGAGAGGGGAGTAAAACTCAACCGCCCAGATAGGCCGCCCGAATCCGGTCATTCGCCAGCAGGTTCGCGCCCGTATCGGCCAGCACCACCTTGCCGGTCTCCAGCACATACCCACGATCAGCCACCTGGAGCGCCTTGTTGGCGTTCTGTTCTACGAGGAAAACGGTCACGCCTTCCTCGCGGATGGTGCGGATGATGTCGAAGATCTGCGCGATGATCAGCGGGGCCAGGCCGAGCGTGGGCTCGTCCAGCAGCAGCATGCGGGGCTTGCTCATCAGCGCGCGGCCGATGGCCAGCATCTGTTGTTCGCCGCCGCTCATCGTGCCGGCGCGCTGGCTGGCACGCTGGTTGAGCCTCGGGAACAGCTTGAACACGTGCTCGATGCCTGCCTCGATCTCCTGGCGGCTGGAGAAGAAACCGCCCATCTTGAGGTTCTCCAGCACGGTCAGGCTCGGGAAGACGCGGCGGCCTTCCGGCGAGATGGCCATGCCCATACGCATGATCTCGTGCGTGTTCCGCGCCGTGATGTCCTGTCCTTCGAACAGCACGCGGCCGGACGAAGCGCGCGGCGTGCCGCACACGGTCATCATCAGCGTGGTCTTGCCCGCGCCGTTGCTGCCGATCAGCGTGACAATCTCGCCCTGGTTCACTTCGATCGACACGCCCGACAGCGCCTCCACGGCACCATAGTGGGTGTGGACGTTTTCCAGCTTCAGCATCAGTCCTCTCCCAGATAGGCTTTGATCACGCGCGGGTCGTTGCGCACTTCGTCGGGCTTGCCGATCATGATGGGCTTGCCGTGCTCCATCACCAGGATGCGGTCTGATACACCCATTACCAGGCTCATGTCGTGCTCGATCAGCAGCACCGAGATATTGAACTCGCGACGCAGGCTGTCGATCAGTTGCTGCAGTTCGATCTTTTCCTGCGGATTCAGACCCGCCGCGGGTTCGTCGAGCATCAGCAGGCGCGGCTTGGTGATCATGCAGCGCGCGATTTCCAGCCGGCGCTGGTGGCCATACGACAGCGTGCCCGCCTCCCGGTTGGCCACGCCGGTCAGTCCCATCCGTTCGAGCCATTCAGCCGCACGACCCAGCGCCTCGCGCTCGGCGCGGCGATAGGCCGGCGTGGCCAGCAGGCCGTGCAGCAGTCCGGCCTTCACCTGCCGATGCTGCGCGACCATCAGGTTCTCCACGACGGTCAGCTGACGGAACAGGCGGATGTTCTGGAACGTGCGGACCAGACCATGGCGCGCCACCACGTGGCTGGGCTGGCGTGCGATCGAATGGCCGTCGAGCATCACCTCGCCAGCCGTAGGCTTGTAGAAGCCGCCCACGCAATTGAACACGGTGGTCTTGCCGGCGCCGTTCGGGCCGATGATGGCGAAGACCTCGTCGCGACGCACATCGAACTCGATGCCGTCGACGGCCAGCAGGCCGCCGAAGCGCATCTGCAGGCCGGATACTTTCAGCATTTCAGCGCTCATCGCGGCAACTCCACGTGGGGACGGCTCGCGGGCAGCAGGCCCTGCGGACGCCACATCATCATCAGCACCATCACCAGGCCGAAAATCAGCATACGGTACTCGGCAAAATCACGCGCCACTTCGGGCAGGATCGTCAGCAGGATGGCCGCGAGAATCACGCCCAGTTGCGAGCCCATGCCACCCAGCACCACCACGGCCAGGATCAGCGCCGATTCGATGAACGTGAACGACTCCGGATTGACCAGGCCCTGGCGCGCCGCGAAGAATGCACCGGCCAGGCCGGCGAACGACGCGCCCAGGGTGAACGCCGAGAGCTTGATGCGCGTGGGATTCAGCCCCAGCGAGCGGCAGGCGATCTCGTCCTCGCGCAGCGCTTCCCACGCACGCCCCATCGGCATGCGGATCAGGCGGCTCGTCACGAACAGCGTGAAACCCACCAGCAGCAGCGCCAGCAGGTACAGGAAGATCACCATGTGCTGGCCGGTGTACGGGATGCCGATCAGGTCGTGGAAGGTCTTTGCACCTTCCACGCTTGCACTGCGCGCCATCTCGATACCAAACACGGTCGGCTTCGGAATGCCCGACACGCCATCCGGACCACCGGTCAGGCTAGTCAGGTTGTTGAGCAGCAGGCGAATGATTTCCCCGAAGCCCAGCGTCACGATGGCGAGGTAGTCACCGCGCAGCCGCAGCACCGGGAAGCCGAGCACGAAGCCGAACAGCGCCGCGAAGCCAGCCGACAGCGGCAGGCATTCCCAGAACGTCAGGCCGAAATACTGGTTCAGCAGTGCGTAGGTATAGCCGCCTACCGCATAGAAACCGACGTAGCCCAGGTCGAGCAGGCCGGCATAGCCGACCACGATATTCAGGCCCAGGCCAAGGATCACGTAGATCAGCGCCAGCGTGGCCACGTCCACGGCGCCACGCGTACCGAAGAACGGGAACACCAGGCCCACGGCCAGCAGCACCCACACCGCCACGCGCTGCTGTTTCGCGCCCATGGCGGGCACCGTCGGCAACTTCACCGCGCTGCGCGCACGCGTCAGCATCGGCTTGAACAACTGGAACAGGAAGACGAGTGCCACGGCGATCCAGACCGGGCGCCAGTGCGGTTCGAGCACGACCTTGTAGCCGTCGAGCTTGAGTTGCAGGCCCAGGACCGGGATCGTCAGGATGGCCGTCATCACGGCGGCCGTCACCGCGTTCTTCAGGTTGGCGCCTGGCTGCGTTTGCGAAATCGATTGCGTCATGGGGCCCCCTTACACCTTTTCCACATCAGGCTTGCCAAGCAGCCCGGTGGGACGGAACAGCAGCACCAAAATCAGCAGGCCGAAGGCCACCACGTCCTTGTACTCGGCCGGCATGTAGCCGGCGGCGAATGTCTCGGCCAGGCCCAGCAGCACGCCACCGAGCATCGCGCCCGGAATGCTGCCGATGCCGCCCAGCACCGCGGCCGTGAATGCCTTGATGCCGGCGATGAAGCCGATGAACGGATTGAGCTTGCCGATGGTCAGTCCGATCAGCACGCCGCCCACGGCGGCCAGCATCGCGCCAAGCACGAACGTGAACGAGATCACGCGATTCGTATCGATGCCAAGCAGGTTGGCCATGCGCATGTCTTCCGCGCAGGCACGGCACGCGCGACCCATGCGCGAATGCCCGATGAACAGCGTCAGCGCAATCATCAGCACCAGCGTCACGCCTACAATCAGCAGGCGCGAATACGGCACGGTCACCGTGAAGTCACTGCCCATCTGGAATTCGATGGCACCCGAGATCAGCAGCGGCACGGACACATCACGTGCGCCCTGCCCGATCTGGACATAGTTCTGGAGAAAAATCGACATCCCGATGGCCGAGATCAGCGGCACCAGCCGCGGACCGCCACGCAGGGGTCGATAGGCCACGCGCTCCACGGCATAGCCGTAGCAGCCTGTCACGGCCACGGAGACGATCAACGCCGCGCCCAACACCAGCGGCAGCGGATAGCCAGCTTGCGCGCCAATGGCGGTCAGCGTCACGAGACCCACGTAGGCGCCGATCATGTAGATCTCGCCGTGGGCAAAGTTGATCATGCCGATGATGCCGTAGACCATCGTGTAGCCGATGGCGATCAGCGCATAGATCGCACCCAGCGTCAGGCCATTGACCAGCTGCTGGGTGAATTGTGGAAGGAATTCGTTCATGCGGGGGACCTTGTGGATCGGGAAGTCCGATGCGCGATGCCGCTCGCCCTTATGTGGCGCATTATCGACATCGAACCGATACCAAAACGCCCCGCGAGCCGGTTGGCCGCGGGGCGTTTCGCCAGGATGGCGCCGGGTTTAGTTGGCGGCAGTCTTGGTGGCGTCCTTGTGCCACGTGTAGACGACAAACTTGAACGACTTCAGGTCGCCCTTGGCGTCGTACTCGACCTTGCCGATCGGCGTGGTGAACGCGTTCTTGTGCATGTAAGCGGCCACCTTCGTCGGGTCCGTGCTCTTGGCGCCGGCGATAGCGTCGCCGATGATCTTCACGGCCGCGTAGGCAGGCATCTGGAACGGGCCGTTGGCATCACGCTTCTTGTCCGCGAAAGCCTTCACCAGCGCCGCGTTGGCCGGATCGGCCGAGAAGTCGGCCGGCAGCGTCACGAGCATGCCTTCCGAAGCCGGGCCGGCGATGGCCGTCACGTCCTTGTTGCCCACGCCTTCCGGACCCATGAACGTGGCCTTCACGCCCTGCTCGCGCGCCTGGCGCAGCAGCAGGCCCATTTCCGGGTGATAGCCGCCGAAGTAGACGAAGTCCACGCCTTGCGACTTCAGCTTGGTGATCACGGCCGAATAGTCGGAATCGCCGGCGTTGATGCCTTCGAACACGGCTACGGGAATCTTGGCCGCTTCCAGGTCCTTCTTCACCGAGCTGGCAATGCCCTGGCCGTACGACTGCTTGTCGTGCAGCACGGCAACCTTCTTCGGCTTGACCTTGTTGATGATGTACTGGGCAGCCGCCGGACCTTGCTGGTCATCACGGCCAATCGTGCGGAAGATGAAGTTGCGCTTCTTCGTCTCGGTCAGCTGCGGCGCGGTGGCCGACGGCGTAACCATCACGATACCTTCGTTCTCGTAGATGTCCGATGCCGGAATCGTCGAACCCGAGCACACGTGACCAATCACGTAGTGGATGCCCTGGCTGACGACCTTGTTGGCGACGGCCACGGCTTGCTTCGGTTCGCAGGCATCGTCCAGCAGCACAGCTTCGAGCTTGTTGCCATTGGCGCCGCCAGCAGCATTGATCTGCTCGATGGCGGTCAGCGCACCGGCCTTGACCATGTCGCCGTACTGGGCGACGGAGCCGCTCATGGGGCCGGCGATGGCGATCTTGACGGTTTCGGCGTTGGCCGAAGTGAAGGCAGCGAGGCCGGCAGTGGCGAGCACGGCGGCCATGGCAGTGGACGAGAGACGGGAAAACGTCATCAGGAGCTCCTCGATTTATGTATGGGTCATTCCGGGCAGAGTCGGCATGACCGGCGCAATCGAACAGCACCCGCGGGAATATGGCAGACGGCGAACGGCAGACGGCCCAAAGCGGAAGTCGGGCCAGCGGTGACGACGTAAAGCGATGCGGGGCCCGGCATGTGCCGGCGCGCGCGCGCATTTCCCTCAGGGAAGCGGCGTACGCCGTAAGTTCGGAAAGACAACGTTGATGCGTTCTCTATTGCGCAAGCGCTTCGCCTGCCCCGCTTTTCCGAACCCGACATGCCGGAAGGGTGGCCCGGCTGCCGGTCGGCAAAGCAGCGGGCATTATAGGGCGAAAGTTGCAACCCGACAGAGCGAAGTTATCCATATTTGGCGGAAATCTGACAACTTATGCAGCTTGTTGCAACCGCACATGAGCAGGAAGCGTCGTGGAAAAGCCGTTTCACAACACTAGTGCGTGCAGGGTTGCTCGCAAAAAAAACGCCCCGGTTTCCCAGGGCGTCTTCTCTACAGCGTCACAGCAGACGGATCAGCGCTTGGCCATGTCCGGCACGTCGCGAGCGGCGGAGCCGTTGAACAACTGGCGCGGGCGGCCGATCTTGTATTCCGGATCGGTGATCATCTCTTCCCACTGCGAGATCCAGCCCGGCGTACGCGCCAGGGCGAAGATGCAGGTGAACAGCGAGGTCGGGATGCCCAGCGCGCGCTGCACGATACCCGAGTAGAAGTCCACGTTCGGGTACAGCTTGCGGCTGACGAAGTATTCGTCTTCCAGCGCGATCTTTTCCAGTTCCATGGCGAGCTTGAACAGCGGGTCGTTGTGCAGGCCCAGTTCGTTCAGCACTTCATGGCAGGTTTCGCGCATGAGCTTGGCGCGCGGATCGTAGTTCTTGTACACGCGGTGACCGAAGCCCATCAGGCGCACGCCCGAGTTCTTGTCCTTCACCTGCTTGATGAACTCGTTGATGTGATCGACGCTGCCGATTTCTTCCAGCATCTTCAGCGCGGCTTCGTTGGCGCCGCCGTGGGCCGGGCCCCACAGGCAGGCCACGCCGGCGGCGATGGCTGCGAACGGGTTCGTGCCCGACGAACCGGCCAGGCGGACGGTCGAGGTCGATGCATTCTGCTCGTGGTCGGCGTGCAGGATGAAGATGCGATCCAGTGCGCGCTCCAGCACCGGGTTCACGGTGTACGGTGCGCACGGCGTACCAAACATCATGCGCATGAAGTTGCCCGAGTAGGACAGGTCGTTCTGCGGGTAGATGTACGGCTGGCCGATGTTGTACTTGTACGCCATGGCGACCAGGGTCGGCATCTTGGCGATCAGGCGAATGGCCGAGATCTCGCGCTGGTGCGGATCGTCGATATCCATGGCGTCGTGGTAGAACGCGCTCATGGCACCCACCAGGCCCGTCAGGACAGCCATCGGGTGGGCGTCGCGGCGGAAACCGCGCATGAAGAATTGCAGTTGTTCGTGAACCATCGTGTGGTTCATCACCGAGCCAACGAATTCTTCCTTCTGCTTGGCGTTGGGCAGTTCACCCTTCAGCAGCAGGTAGCAAGTCTCGAGGTGGTCGCACTTCTGCGCCAGTTGCTCGATCGGGTAACCGCGATACAGCAGTTCACCCTTGTCACCGTCGATGTAGGTGATCTTGGAGTTGCACGAAGCAGTCGACATGAACCCCGGGTCATAGGTGAACTTGCCGGTCTGTCCGTACAGCTTGCGAATGTCGATCACGTCCGGGCCAACGGTACCCTGGTAGATCGGCAGCTCAACGCTGGGGGAACCATCGGAAAACGATAGCGTGGCTTTCACATCGGACGGCGTCATGTCGATTCCTTCAAATACTGTGAATAATGTTGTTGACCAAACTCAGACCGAACGCAGCAGGCTGAGTACCCGTTGCATCGGGGGCGTATCGAGCTCACCGTCCAGTTCCTTGCGGACCAGCAGCAGGTCCATCAAATCGTTGTCGCTGAGCTCGAACAGCTCACCCAGCGAAGCCACGTCTTCATCAGACAGGCTCTCCTCGTAACGATTGAAGAAACGTTCGACGATGATGTCGTTCTCCAGGAGGCCGCGGCGGGCGCGCCAGCGAAGCCGGGCACGCTTGTGCGGATCAGCCTGATGGGAGAATGTGGTGGATTGACTCATGGTCAGCCTTCTTTGAACGGCGGCCACCCGACTGGATACTGCACCGGGCTGACACGTCGCTTACATCAACTGCTAAATCAACTTCGATCAGTTGCAGACTGCCTGATGCGCCGCGTAAGACTCGGACGCATCAGGCAGTTTATACCCGCCGATTAAACAGCGCGGCGAACCATCAATTCCTTGATCTTGCCAATCGCCTTCGTCGGATTGAGACCCTTCGGGCACACGTCGACGCAGTTCATGATGCTGTGGCAGCGGAACAGGCGGTACGGGTCGTTCAGGTTGTCCAGACGCTCGCCGGTAGCCTGGTCGCGGCTGTCGGCGATGAAGCGGTAGGCTTGCAGCAGGCCGGCGGGGCCGACGAACTTGTCCGGATTCCACCAGAACGACGGGCACGACGTGGAGCAGCTTGCGCAAAGAATGCACTCGTACAGGCCGTCCAGCTCGTCACGCTCCTGCGGCGACTGCAGACGCTCCTTCTCGGGCGGCGGCTCGTCGTTGATCAGGAACGGCTTGATCGAGTTGTACTGCTTGAAGAAGTTCGTCATGTCGACGATCAGGTCGCGCACCACCGGCAGGCCGGGCAGCGGACGCAGCACGATGCGGTCCGGCAGCTCGCGCATGTTCGTCAGGCAGGCCAGGCCGTTCTTGCCGTTGATGTTCATCGCGTCCGAGCCGCACACGCCTTCGCGGCACGAACGACGGAACGAGATCGTCTCGTCGAGCTTCTTCAGCTTGACCAGTGCGTCCAGCAGCATGCGCTCGTGACCGTCGAGTTCCACCTCGTAGGTCTGCATGCGGGGTGCGGCGTCCTTGTCCGGATCGTAGCGGTAGACTTCGAAAATACGCTTCATTTCTGTGGGTCCTGTTTTCTCTACGATGCGCCGTTTAGAACGTACGGGCCTTGGGCGGAACCGATTCCACCGTCAGCGGTTGCATCTTCACCGGCTTGTAGTCGAGGCGGTTGCCTTCGCTGTAGAACAGCGAATGCTTCAGCCAGTTGTCGTCGTCGCGATTCGGGAAGTCGCTGTGCGCGTGCGCACCGCGCGATTCCTTGCGGGCAGCGGCCGAGATCATCGTGGCCTTGGCCACTTCCACCAGGTTGGCCACTTCCAGGGCTTCCACCAGTGCGGTGTTGAAGACCTTGGACTTGTCCTTCAGGTGGATGTTGTCGGCACGCTCTGCCACTTCCAGAATGCGCTCGACGCCTTCGTCCATCAGCTTCTGCGTACGGAACACGCCAGCATGCGACTGCATGTTGCGGCGGATGTCGTTGGCCACGTCCTGGGTGTACTCACCCGAGGTCGTGCCCTGCAGCTTGGCCAGGCGCGCCATGGCGCGGTCGGCGGCGTCTGCCGGCAGCGGCTTGTGTTCCTTCTGCTTCGACGCGTTGGCGACGATGTGGTTGCCGGCGGCACGGCCGAACACCACGAGGTCCAGCAACGAGTTCGTGCCCAGGCGGTTGGCGCCGTGCACCGACACGCAGGAGCATTCGCCGATGGCGTAGAAACCGTTGACCACTTCGTTCGGGTTGCCGTTCTTCGGCACCACGACCTGACCGTGGAAGTTCGTCGGAATGCCACCCATCTGGTAGTGGATGGTCGGCACGACCGGGATCGGTTCCTTGATGGCGTCCACGTTGGCGAACTTCATGCCGATTTCGCGGATCGACGGCAGGCGCTTCATGATGGTCTCGGCACCGACGTGAGTCAGGTCGAGCAGCACGTAGTCGCCGTTCGGGCCACAACCGCGGCCTTCCTTGATTTCCTGGTCCATCGAGCGCGACACGAAGTCACGCGGCGCCAGATCCTTCAGCGTCGGGGCATAGCGCTCCATGAAGCGCTCGCCATCCTTGTTACGCAGGATGCCGCCTTCGCCGCGCACGCCTTCCGTGATCAGCACGCCCGCGCCGGCCACGCCGGTCGGGTGGAACTGCCAGAACTCCATGTCTTCCAGCGGCACGCCTGCGCGCGCTGCCATGCCCAGGCCGTCACCGGTGTTGATGAAGGCGTTGGTGGACGCGGCATAGATACGGCCGGCACCGCCCGTGGCGAACAGCGTGGTCTTGGCTTCGAGGATATAGACTTCCCCGGTTTCCATCTCCAGTGCGGTCACGCCCAGCACGTCGCCTTCTTCGTCGCGGATCAGGTCCAGCGCCATTCACTCCACGAAGAAGTGGGTCTTGGCGCGGACGTTGCGCT
>Ga0102591_1001511_pt1 | contig 31378 bp, 33 predicted proteins | sample AraplaCol_mCL_r2_2_FD_76860 | JGI IMG/M metagenome (GOLD analysis project Ga0102591, IMG submission 76860) | Arabidopsis root microbial communities from North Carolina, USA - plate scrape MF_Col_mCL_r2 (SPADES assembly) (version 2) | ecosystem: Host-associated > Plants > Roots > Endosphere...
GCCGCGAGAAGGCGTGCTTTGCCGTCACCGAGCCCAACACAGGCCTCAACACCACGCAGCTCAAGACCCGCGCCGTCGCCAAGAACGACCGTTACATCGTCAACGGTCAGAAAGTGTGGATCTCGACCGCGCAGGTCGCGCACAAAATCCTGCTGCTGGCGCGCACCACGCCGCTGGAGGAGGTGCGCTCGCCGACCCACGGCCTCAGCCTGTTCTACACCGATTTCGACCGCACCAGGATCAAGGTCCACGAGATCGAGAAGATGGGCCGCAAGGTCGTCGATTCCAACGAGCTGTTCTTCGAGGACTTCGAGATCCCGATGGAGGATCGCATCGGCGAAGAGGGCAAGGGCTTTCAGTACATCCTCGAAGGCATGAACCCCGAACGCATCCTGATCGCAGCGGAAGCCGTCGGCCTCGGCAAGCTGGCGCTGTCACGCGCCACCGAATATGCCAAGACGCGCGTCGTGTTCAACCGTCCGATCGGCAAGAACCAGGGTATCCAGCATCCGCTCGCGGTGAACTGGGTCGAGCTCGAGGCGGCCTGGCTGATGGTGATGCAGGCGGCCTGGCAATACGACAAGGGCCTGCCCTGCGGCGCCGGCGCCAACGCTGCGAAGTATTTCGCCGGTGAAGCCGGCTACCACGCTTGCGAGCAGGCCGTAATGACCCACGGCGGTTTCGGTTATGCCAAGGAGTTCCACGTCGAGCGTTATCTGCGCGAAGTATTGATCCCGCGTATCGCGCCGGTCAGCCCGCAGCTCGCGCTCAGCTTCATCGCCGAAAAGGTGCTGGGGCTCGCCAAATCGTATTAGCCTTAGGGCCCCGGGGAGGATCGCGGTGAACCTCGCTCATCATCTGCTGCGTGCCGCCAAGGCCGACGCGTCCGCGCCGGCCCTGCTCAAGGGGCTGACGGTGGTCGCCGACTACGGCCGGCTCGCCAACACGGTGGCATCGCTCGCGGGCGCGCTGCGGCAACGCCTCGGCCTCGCCAAGGGCGATCGCGTGGCGCTGCTGATGAAGAACGTGCCTGATTACGCCGCCTGCCTCTACGCTTGCTGGCATGCGGGCCTGGTCGCCGTTCCCGTCAACGCAAAACTGCATCCGCGCGAGGTTGCGTTCATTCTCGACAATTCAGGTGCGGCCGTGGTCTTCGTGACCGAGGACATGGCGGGGGTGGCCTCCGAAGCGTTGGCGCTCGCGACGGTCAAGCCGCGCATCGTCGAGATCGGTTCAGCCGAGCACCGCGCGCTGGAGAAGGTCGAAGGCATCTCCATCGCCGACGTCGCCATCACCGATCCCGCCTGGATCTTCTACACCAGCGGCACCACCGGCCGGCCCAAGGGCGCCGTGCTCAGCCATCGCAATCTGCTCGCGATGTCGCTGAATTACCTTGCCGAGATCAATCCGATCGTAGGAGGCGAGGCGCTGCTGCACGCCGCGCCGATGTCGCACGGCTCCGGTCTCTACATGGTGCCGCATGTGCTCGGCATGGGCGCGCAGATCATTCCGGAGAGCGGCCGTTTCGAGCCGGACGAGATTTTGGACCTGACGGCGAAGCGCGAGAACATCTCCTTCTTCGCCGCGCCCACCATGGTGCGGCGCCTGACGGTCGCAGCTGAAGCGGCCGGTGCGAGTACGCCGGGGTTGAAGACCATCATCTATGGCGGCGGTCCGATGTATGTCGCCGATTGCAAGGCCGCGCTCGGCGTGTTCGGTTCCAAGCTGGCGCAGATCTATGGTCAGGGCGAGACGCCGATGACCATCACGTATCTGCCGAGATCGATGCATGTCGATACCGGGCATCCCCGCCACGAAGAGCGCCTCGCCTCGGTCGGCATCGCCCAAGGCGTCGTGCAGGTGCGCACGGTGGACGAGACGGGCCGCGACGTTGCGCCGGATGAGGTCGGCGAGATCATCGTGCGCGGCGATACCGTGATGTCCGGCTACTGGCAGAACCAGGAGGCGACTGCGAATACGCTGCGCGACGGATGGCTCTATACCGGCGACATGGGTGCCTTCGACGCCGAAGGCTTCCTCACACTGAAGGACCGCTCCAAGGACGTCATCATCTCCGGCGGCACCAACATCTATCCGCGCGAGGTCGAGGAAGTGCTGCTGCGGCACGAGGCTGTCGCCGAAGTCTCGGTGATCGGCCGGCCGCATCCGGAATGGGGCGAGGAGGTCGTGGCGGTCGTCGTTCCCATCGCGGGCAGGGCGGTGACGCGCGCCGAGCTCGACCAGATGTGCAACGCCTGGATCGCGCGTTTCAAGCGGCCGAAGCATTATTATGCGATCCATGAGCTGCCCAAGAACAGCTACGGCAAGATCGTGAAGACCGAGCTGCGCACGCTGCTGGCCGAGTCCTCCGCGCGCCTTTCGCCGATGGACTGACGCGGTCATGCCCGAGCTCGCGGCATCGATCGATTTCTCCGGCTTGATCCGCGAGGGCGATCTCGTCGTGTGCGGGCAGGCGACGGCCGAGCCCGTCAGCCTGACCGAAGCGCTGATGGCGCAGGCGGCGCAGCTTCCGCCGTTTCGCATGATGATCGGGCCGTTGTTCTCGGAGACGTTTCCTGCTGCCGTCGCGCCCAACGTTGCGTTCCAGAGCTATGGTGTGATCGGCAATGCGCGGCGGCTGGCGAAGGCCGGGCGGCTCGACGTGATACCCAGCAATTACAGCGCCTTCTGTGCCGACTTCGCCGCGCGTCGCCACAGGGCGGACGTCGTTCTGGTGCAGCTTGCCGAAGCCTCCGGGGGCCGCTTGAGCGCGAGCCTCTCGAACGACTACGTCATCGACGCCGCGCGCGGTGCGCGTCTCGCTATCGCCGAGATCAATCCGGATGCGCCGTTCACGTTCGGGGCGGAATGGCCGGAGGATGTGCCGATCCATATTCGCGTGGCCGCGCGCCGGCCACCCGTCGAGCTGGCCTCGACGCCGCCCGATGACGTCTCACGGCGCATTGCAGCCCGTGCGGCGAGCCTGATCGCCGACGGCAGCACGCTGCAGTTCGGGGTGGGGCGAATTCCCGACGCGATACTCTCCTCGCTCTCTCATCTGCGCAATCTCGGCATCCATTCCGGCCTGATCAACGATGCCGTCGTCGATTTGATCGCGTGCGGCGCGGTGACGAATGCGGAAAAGGGGATCGATACCGGGATCACGGTCACAAACCAGGTGATCGGCACGCAGCGGCTCTACCGCTTCGTGCATGAGAACAAGGCCGTGTCCGTGCGGCCGACCTCCTACACCCACGGCCAGAGCGTGCTGGCGCGGATCAACCGGCTGGTCGCGATCAATTCGGCGCTTCAGGTCGGGCTCGACGGCAGCGTCAATTCCGAGACGTTGAACGGCGTTGCGATCGGCGCGATCGGCGGGCAGCTCGATTTCGTGCGCGGCGCCAATGCCTCTCCCGGAGGAAGGGCGATCATCGCGCTGCCGGCGACGGCGCCCGATGGGACCAGCCGGATCGTCGCCGACGTCGAGACGGTGACGACGCCGCGCGCCGATGTCGACGCCGTCGTCACCGAATGGGGGATTGCCGAGCTGCGCGGCTCTGGCCTTGTCGAGCGGGCGCGCCGCATGATCGCGATCGCCGCGCCCGAGCACCGCGACGGGTTGTCGGCGCAGCTTCGCGCGCGTTAGCTCAGTTCATCATCGCGGCCGTCGGGCGCTGGCTCTCGCCGGAGCCGATGACCCCGGGAAGGTCCGTCACCTCCCCTGCGATCATGTGCGACATGCCCCAGAACAGATGGGCGAGGCGGGAGAACACCAGCCGCTCGCGCTCGGCAGGAGCGGTGCCATCGGGGATCGTGACCGTTTCCAGGCCGACCACCTTCTTGAAATCCGGCCAGATCGTCATCGACTGCGCGATCACGGAGTAGCAGCGCGGATCGTCGTCGCTGTCGTCGGGCGCCGACGGCAGACCCGGATATTGCGTCGGCGTGGCGTAGAATTTGTAGGCGCCATAGCCGAGCTTGAGCAGGAATTTTTCCGGCACGGCGACATCGGCGGCGAAAGACACCAGCCGCGCTTCGCTCAGGACGTTCGGGTCGATGGCGCCGAGGTCCGCTGTACGGAGCGCCGAGCAGAAGGAGAGATCGCCGTTGTGCTCGCGGAGCAGATTGGCCAGCGGCTGCTGCTGTTGCACGGTGTCGGTGAGCAGGATGATGGTCTTGAGCATCGTGAGAGGCCCTCAGGGGAAAAGCTGGCGTGCGGTCATGGCCGCATCGTCGGACGCGTGGCTTGCGAAGAAGTCGTTGGCGATGCGCTGTCCCGGCGCGATCTCCAGGATGCGGTAACGCGCCAGGCTCGCGGCTTCACGCGCGAGACCAACGTCGTCCTGCCAGGCGCAGAGCGACAGCTCGAGCCGGCCGTAGCCACCGCAATCGGCGGCATAGGCGCCGGTCACGGCCTCGACGGTCGCGGCCACGGCGCCGGCATCGCTGGCCGAGACGTCGCGCAGGATCACGGCGATGCCGCCTCCGGTCGCGGCCTTCGAGGTCATCACCATGAAGGCGTCGCGGGCACCGGTGCGGCCGGCCCGGCGGGCCGTGCGCACGATGCTCGCGAAGCCGGGATCGGGACCAAGCTCCAGCGTCGTCGTCTGCTGGTCATGCAGGATCGTCGCGCGCGAAGCGCCGAGATCGCCTCTCAGCGCGTGGTAGGAGCGCGGCAGCCACACGGTATCGAGCGGCACCTGCGACGACGTCAGGCTCCAGGCCTGGTCCAGCAGGTAGCCTTCCCAGATCGCGGGATAGGCGGCCGCAAGCTGCTGCCATGCGCGAAGCAGCCGTTCCGCATGCGCGGAGCGACCGAGATAGAGCGTGCGTGCCGACATCTCCCAGCGATTCCACTTGTGCAGGGCGACGTCGCAGCCGAGGAAGGAGGGCAGCAGCGGCGCCTCGCGCAAGGTAGTGCCCGCATCGACGAACAGCAGCGGTTCGCGATATTTGTTCCACATCCGCACCATGAACTCCGCCTTCTCGAAGCAGAGCAGGCGATCGTCGAGCTGGGTGTCGATCGCTTCGATATGGCAACCAAGCTGCAGGCGTTCGAGTGAATGGCGGAGCCGGAGCGGCGCTGCCTCGTCGCCGCCGCGCGGATGGCAGGAGACGATCCGCGGCCGCAGGGTGGACGTGTCGGCGGCGGCAAGGAATTTGGACCAGCCGATGCCGCCCCACCACATTTCGTGCGGGCCGTCAGCGCCGCAGGGACCGATGGTGCCGAATTCAGTCAGCTTGGACTTGAGAAAATCGAAGCCGGGATTCTCGCTTCTGGGAACGACGACGGCGCAGGCGGGATTGAGCGAGCGATAGAACAGCTCGGCCGCCGCACCGCTCGGCGGCTCCTTCAGAATAAGGACGCCGTTGCGCCGTCCGTCCGCGACGCCATCGAGCGTGGGCGCGCCGTACTGGCCGACCAGCCAGCGCAGGCGGTCGTGCTGGGCCCGGCCGAGCCTGATGCCGCCGGATTGCAGCACTTGATCAAGATTTGCCTGCGTCTCGTCCCGCAATTTTCCGTGCCCCCTCGTCAGCCCTGGGACTTCAACGGCCGGGGCAGCGCGATCAGGCGCACTATTTGGAGGCGGCTCCGAGCGGGGTGATCGCGACGGAATAGATCGCGATCTCCTGGGTCATGGGGCTGACCGGGATCAGCAGGCAGCCGTCTTCAGTCTCGGCGCGATAGTGGCCGCCATTCCGCTGCAAGCCGGCATAGATCAGCCCGTCGGTCGCGATAGCGACAACATCCTGGCTCTCGGCGGCGTCACGAACGTCGTCGCCCTGCTGCACGGTCACGCCGTGAAGCAGGCCCTCGCGCGCGAACTTGGCCAGCGGGAGCGCGATCGTGGTGACCGCCATGCGACGCGACAGCGGGATGCGCAGGCGCAACTCGCCGAGGCCGGTGCGGTGGACGGTCACCGCCTCCAGCGCCGCACCGCCGTCGGCGCGGAACAGTCCGACCTGGACCGGGCCGGCAGCCCGCTCCTCGAAGACGTCAGCGGGCAAGCGGTTGGCGCCGAACAGCACGTACAGATAATTGTAAGACGGCGACAGGCCCGCAAAACTGCCGGCGAGCCACATTGGTGGTGCGGCGGCCGTGCAAGCCGCCGAGAGGCCGCGGGCAGTGATCTGGTCGCGCACGAATTGCTGGTCCAGCAGCGGCGCGAGCGCGTGGGTGCCGAGATTGACGTCGTGCTTCAACGTGCCGAGCAGTGTCAACTCGTCATCGTCGGGCAGCAGCAGAAGCCGCGCCAGCGTCGCCGCGCACCAGCGTGCCGCGACATCGGGTGCGGCATAGGGATCGAGGCCGTAGTCGCGCGCGACGTCGTCCGCGCTGCCAGCGAAAGCCAGCGCGCCGGCCTGGATCTCAGCGGCTAACGCCAGCTGCTCCGGAGGGCGCGGATTGATTTCGCGCAGCACCGCGCCGCCGTCATAATCGCGCACCGAGCCGTCGGCGGAGCAGCAGGCCTGCTCCAGCAGCGCGACATTGCGGATCAGCATGCGTTTGACGTGCGGGGTGACGACGAGGTCGGAGACGAAGCCGGCCGCGGTGTCCTCCTCGGCGAGGTCGTCGAAGGCGTCGTCGAGCGACATCAGATAGGCGCCGTGGAGACGGATATTGAGTCCTTCGAGGTCGAAGATGCGGCGAAGCGCCTTCTGCACGCTGCCGGAATAGCCGAGATCGGCCAGCACAAGATCAGTGCAGTCGTCGAAGCCGGGGATGGCGTGGCGGAGATAGGCGAGCAGCCGGGCGCGCAAGCCCGCGGCGAGCGTGACGATCTCGGCCGGATCGATCAGTTCGGGAAGCGCTTCGGCCAGCTCCTCGCCGGAGGCAATCCCGTCCGGAAAGCCGGCAAAGAACGCCGCGACTTTCGCCGGCATCATCTTCACCATGTCGCGGAAGGTCGGCGCGTCGATTTTGAGCACCTTGCCGAGCAGATCGACGAGCGGCTGCATCGTGTCGGCCGAGGCGATCAGACTGACGCGCCGGTTGATCTCGAGATAGGACGATGTGGCGCCATGCAGCTCCTGCCGGATCCGATGCGACAGAAAGCCGTCGCGGCCGAGAAAGCCGAGCGCGATCTGCCGGCCGGGACCGGCAATCTCCCGGTAGCGCTGCGTCACGAAGACGTCGAACGCGGTCATGACGGGGCCGAGCACGGTCAGCCCGAGGTGGAAGGCGCGCGACCTCTCAGCGCTGCGCGCGGCGACCATGCGCCGCAGCGTGCGCGCGCCATGATCGAGCCGCGACGGCGCGCCCGCGCACAGCAGCTCGAACAGGGCCGTCTCGCGCTGAAACGTCGAGGCAAGCTGCGCCGATGCCTGCGGATAATAGCGGGGATGAATGCCGTGACGCTTCGCGCCCTGGATGTCGGCCTTGTCATTGTCGCCGACGTGAAAGGAGGCGCCGGCATCGATGCCTTGTTCTGTGAGGTAGGTGGCGAACAGGGTTTCACTCTTGCTGCTGCCATGGTCGCAGGACGCATAGAGGAAGTCCCAGGCGAGGCCGGGATGGCAAGCGCGCAGCAGCCGCGCCAGCCGGCCCGTGTCCCAATAAGTGTCCGAGATGAATCCGACGCGATGGCCGGCGTGTTTCATGTCCAGATATTGCCTGATCATGTCCGGGTTGGCGCGGCAAAGCGCGACCTCGGCCGCGAACTCGGCTTCGACCAGATCGTCGAGGTCGGCTCGTGAAAGGCCGAACAGCTTGAACGGAAAACAGGAATAGATCTCGCCGATGTGCACTTCGCTCGTGCCGCGCTTCTCCTTCGCGGTCCGGCGTGCACGCGATTCTGCCTGGATGCGATGCTGAACGAAACTCACGGACACATTCGGACAAGTACGTGAAATGCCGGATAGCTCGTAAGTCCTTTCAAATACGCCATCTGCCGTCGTGCAGGCGCGCAGCAGAAATGTATCGAAAACATCGAACGACCAAGCAGAAACAATTTGCGCGCGGCGCTCCGCGCCGGCCGCTGCGATCTTCATGCTGCAATTCCCCGTCCACCAGGACGATTAACGCGCGCATGCGTGGAGTCAGGCGCGCAAACGCAAAAAAAGTTCGCGCGCGATTCAAAATCGCGTTCGTCGCGACTGACAGATTCAAAAAAATCGCTAGGTTCGAAAAAGGTGATTCGGAAAAAATTGCCGAGTGCGGAAGTCGTCTCGCGTTCATTCACACTCGGAAACAATCGCGTCTCGATGCGCCACGCGCGCGTCGCGTTCGATCACCTAGTGCCGCGTAATGTCAGCGTTTTCTCACCGTTGCATCTGTTCAGGATGGATGATCCGCCATGGCGCGAGACGATGTGATGATTGCAGGATTGAAGCGCGAGAGCATCGCGCTGTCGGCAATTATTGCCCGACACTCGGCAAAAGATGCCAGGTAACATCTTGAAAAATAACAAAAATTCTTCGCCTGGATTGTTTTGGTCCTGCGTTCAACGCCTGGAAGCCGTGTGGCATGTGCGCCAGCGGCATTGCGGGTTGGAGGTTGCGGGATGAGCTACGCTGCTGATGTCTGGGCTCTCGCCGAAGCCGAGATCACGACAACGGTGCCGGTCGACGCGATCGTGCCGGTGATGCCCTCCGTGCCGCTCGCGCCGGACAGCGCGCCTGTTGCCGACGATGTCGTCCACGATGAAGACAGCGAGCTTCTCGACAGGCTCGCGACCGGCGACGAAATTGCGTTCCGGGCGCTGGTCGAGCGTCATATCGACCGCGCCTATGCGATCGCGTTGCGCATCGTCGGCAACGCGGCGGATGCCGAGGACGTGGTGCAGGACACCATGCTCAAGATCTGGAGCCATCGTGGACGCTGGCAGCATGGCCGTGCCAAATTCTCGACCTGGCTCTACCGCGTCATCTCCAACCGCTGCATCGATCTGCGCCGCAAGCCGCGGACCGAGAACGTCGAGACCGTGCCTGAGGTCGCCGACGGCCAGCCCGGCGCGGTCGAGATCATCGCGCGTAACGAGCTGAACGGCATGCTGGAGACCGCGATGCAGCGCCTGCCGGAGCAGCAGCGCATCGCGGTGATCTTCTCGTACCACGAGAACATGAGCAACGGCGAGATCGCCGAGGTGATGGACACGACGGTGGCCGCCGTCGAGTCGCTGCTCAAGCGCGGACGCCAGCAGCTGCGTCAGCTGCTACGCAAGCACGAGCGCGACATCCGCACCGCGTTTACCGACTGCTAACCATAAAATCGTGCCAGCGAAAATTTTCGCGCCTGAACTCCCTGCGCTCCGTCGTTTGAGCGAACGGACGGGGCTGCGGTCTGCGTCGTCAATCGTCTTCAACGATGCGGCACGCCATGCCCATCAGCACAGGAGCTTTCAATGCCCGCGATCAACACCAATACCGCCGCCAATGCCGCGGTCCGTTACCTCAACATCAACTCCTCGCAGGAGACGTCTTCGCTCTCGAAGCTGTCGAGCGGCTCGCGCATCACCTCGGCATCGGACGATGCCGCGGGGCTTGCGATTTCCACCCGCATCTCCTCGGACGTCACCACCCTGCAGCAGGCCGCGACCAACGCCTCGCAGGCCAATGCGATCCTGCAGACCGCCGACGGCGGCGCCTCGAACATCTCCGACATTCTCGCCCGCATGAAGTCGCTGGCCTCGGAGTCCGCCTCGGGCACCACGACCGATTCCAGCCGCGCCTACATCAACTCGGAATTCACGCAGCTGACGAGCGAAATCGATTCGATCGCGTCCGGCACCCGCTACTCCAGCCAGAGCCTGCTCGACGGCTCCAGCGTGTTCGCCTCGGGTGTCTCGGTGTTGGTCGGCTCCTCGGGCTCCGACACCATCACCATCACGCTCACGAGCCTGACGGCCTCGTCGCTCGGGGTGTCCTCACTCGACGTCAGCTCGCTGTCGAACGCGACCTCGGCGCTGAGCGCACTGGACACCGCGATCGACACGGTCTCCGCCGCCCGCGCCAGCATCGGCGCCCAGGAATCCCGCTTCAACTTCAGCGCGGACTCGATCTCGACCCAGACCCAGAACCTGCAATCGGCGAATTCGGCGATCAAGGACGTCGACATCGCGGCCGAGCAGTCCAAGCTATCCTCCGCGGAAGTGAAGACCCAGGCCGCCGTGTCGGCGCTCGCCGCTGCGAACCAGATGCCCCAGTACCTGCTCAAGCTGCTGGGCTGATGACAATTTGGGCGGGCCGGTATGATGCCGGCCCGCTTCTTACCAGGGACCGATACGCAAAGTGGCTTCCGTCAGTTCGAGCACCAGCAGCACAAGTTCGGGTGTCTCCGTCACCACGAGCGGGACGACCAATTCGAGCAGTATCGACTGGTCGGCGCTGATCCAGGCCGCCGTCGACGCGAAGACCGCGCAGGCGGACACGATCTCGACCACGATCACGAACAACGAGGCCAAGATTTCGGCCTATCAGACGCTGCAGAGCGATCTGAAGACGCTGTATTCGGGATTGGCTTCGCTTTCGACCGCGGTGGTCAACTCGTTGTCCACCAGTGCCTTTGCCACGCGCGCCGCGAGCATCAGTTCGACCGGGGACGTCAGCGCCTCCTCGGCGCTCTCCATGACGATCAAGAGCGGAGCGGCGACCGGCGACCACACCCTGACGATCAGTCAGCTCGCGGCCGCGCAGAAGGTGGCCGGCACCTCGCAATCGAGCCAGACCGACGATCTCGGCTATTCCGGCACGTTCTCGATCGGGCTCGATGGCGGCACGACGTCCGACATCACCGTCACCAGCACGATGTCGCTCCAGGATATCGTCGATGCCATCAACGCCCAGACCTCGACGACCAATGTCCAGGCCTCGATCGTGCAGGTGTCCAGCACCTCGTACCAGATGGTGCTGACCGGCACGGAGGATGCTGCGGATATCAGCTATTCCAGCACGTCCGGCGACGACATCATGAGCGAGCTCGGCGTGACCGACAGCTCGGGAGGCTTCACGAACGTCATCCAGGAGGCGCAGTCGGCCGAATTCACGCTCGACGGCATCTCCATGACACGTGACACTAACGACATCTCCGACGTCCTCAGCGGGGTCACCTTCAACCTGCTCCAGGCGACACCGGACGGAACGTCGCTGAACATCAGCATCGAGACCGACACCAGCCAGATCCAGTCGGCGCTGGAGACGTTCGTCACCAACTACAACGCCTTTCGCGACGAGGTCATCGCCCAACAGGCGACGGCGACCGACGGCACGGCGGATTCGAGCGCGGTCCTGTTCGGCGACGGAACGATGCGCAACATCATGGATGCGCTCCAGAATGCGTTGAACAGCACGATCGGCGGCATGACCATGGCCGATCTCGGTCTGTCGTTCAACGAGAGCAACGAGCTGGAGCTCGACACCTCGACACTATCGGACATCCTGAGCACTGATCTGAGCGGCGTGACCAAGCTGTTGTCGGCGCAGACCACGACGTCGTCCAGCCAGCTCAGCGTCGTCAATACGGGGACGTCGCCACAATCCTTCACGCTGGATGTGGCAGTCGATTCCGACGGCAACCTCACCTCGGCGTCGGTCGGCGGTGATTCGACGCTGTTTACGGTCAGCGGGACCACGATCATCGGCGCCTCCGGCTCGATCTATGCCGGCATGGCCTTCACTTACAGCGGCTCGACCTCCCAATCGATCACGGTGACGTCGACCTCGGGTATCGCGACGCAGCTCTATCAGATCGCGAAGAACTATTCGTCGTCGACAGGCGTGTTGCAAACGCTGATCACCAATCTGACCACGCGCGACGACGACCTTCAGCAGAAGGTCGACGACATCAACAGCGCGGCCGCGACGCTGCAGTCACAGCTCCAGACCCAATATGCGAAATACCAGGCAGCGATCGAGAGCGCCAACAGCACGCTGACTTATCTCAAGGCACTGCTGAACAGCTCCTCGAGCGATTGATCGTGTGAGACAGAGTAATCGATGATGCATAACCAGATGGCGTACATGGCCAATCAGGCCTATCGGGGCGCGGCAACGAGCGTGCCGCCGCTCAAGGCGATTTCGATGCTGCTCGGCGGCGCGATTACCTTTCTGCAGAAGTCGCTGGCCGCGCAGGAGGCGCGCCGGTTCGAGGAGGGGCACGAGCACCTGATGAGGGCGACCGCGATCCTGCGCGGGCTCAGCCACAACCTCGATTTTGCCAAGGGCGGCGCGGTGGCGGAGCGGCTGTTCCAGACCTACAACGCGATGATCCTGGCGAGCCACAGGGCGTTCGGCCGCCCGCAGGCGCGCGCGAGCTTCGGGCGCATCATCGCAGGGTTGACCGAGCTTCGGGAGGCCTGGGAATTCGTCGACACGACAATGCGTGGCGGCGGGGTAGCGCCGGCCGATTCGGCACGCAACGGCTGAGGCGGCGGTGCTCTCCGATGCGGGGCGGTGGGCGACGATTTCGGCCCCCGCCTCGATGGCTTCCGTAATGGTCCGGGCCGTTTTGGCGCCAAAGCCGCCTCGAAACCGGTTTCCGACGCGCGTGCAATGCTTTATGACGGGCCGGACCATGGCGGGACCGGCAGGCGATGGACGTCACCGAGTTTGAGGAACTGATCGACCGGCTGGGCGAGGATCTCTCGCTCTGGCCCGACGATCGGCGCGTGCCTGCCGAAGAGCTGCTGGCGCGCTCGCCTGCGGCGCAAGCGCTGCTGGAAGAGGCGCGGACCTTGCGCCGCGCGCTCGCGGCCCCGGCGGTCCGCGCGCCCGCAGGCCTCGCCGACCGCATCGTCGCCGCCGCGGCCAGGATGAAGGACGACTCCGCCGAGCCGCGCACGGAAGGTGAGACGGCGGAGAGCTGAGCGGCTTCTTATCGAGATCGTCGCTTCTTGACCTCTCCCCGCAAGCGGGGCGAGGGAGTGCACCGCCATCGCCGAAAAAAATATAGACCTGACATCATCGTTTTCTAACGCGTGCACGCGGCAGATTTTGCCGTGTCGAAAGCCGTTTTCGCGCGCGTGAATCGCCGCCTGAATCCGCGCGCCCAACCGTTTCATCAGCACACAGATTTCAAGCGCGCCGACCAGCATCTGGTTGCCGGCAGCGCGGGAAGCCGGAGTTTCTGATGACCGTTTCCGCCGTGAGTTCCGCAACGACCGCGACCACCACGACATCGTCCTCGTCGAGCACGTCGTCCTCGTCGTCGCTGACGTCGAGCGACTTCCTCAGCCTGCTGGTCAGCGAGCTTCAGAACCAGGATCCGCTGAACGCGACCTCGACCACCGACTTCATCAATCAGCTCACCTCCTACGCCAATTTCACCCAGCAGCAGTCGATCAACTCCAACATGTCGTCGCTGGCGAGCTCGTTCTCGAGCCTCGTGACGCTGAACTCGGTGAACTATATCGGCCACACCGTCGAGGCGAAGACCGACACATCGACGCTGAGCAACGGTTCGGCAACCTTCGGCTACTCGCTGTCTTCGGCCGCATCGGACGTCTCGATCAGCATCTCGGACTCCTCGGGCAACGTCGTCTACACCGGCACCGGCACGGGGAATTCCGGTTCCAACAGCTTCACCTGGGACGGCAAGGATTCCAGCGGCAATCAGCTCTCCGATGGTGGGCAGTACACGATCTCGGTGACCGCGACCGACAGCGCCGGCAACTCGGTGCTCAACTACACCACCGTCACCGGCACGGTGACCGGCATCGACACCTCGACCTCCACGCCCTCGCTCACGGTGAACGGCGTCGCGGTCAGCGCCGCGAACATTCTCGGCGTCACGTCCTGATCCCGCTTCCAGATCTCCTCGGAGTTTCATCATGAGTCTCACCGGCGCATTGTCTTCGGCGATCTCGGCGCTCAGCGCCCAGAGCCAGTCCCTGTCGATGATCAGCGACAACATCGCCAATTCCGACACGACCGGCTACAAGACGACGTCGGCCATGTTCGACGCGCTGGTAACGGCATCGAGCAACACGACGTCCTACGCCTCCGGCGGTGTCACCGTCTCGGGCCGCGCCAACATCACCCAGCAGGGCTTGCTCGCCGCGACCTCCAACGCCACCGACGTCGCGATCCAGGGCTCGGGCTTCTTCGTGGTGACCGATGCCACGTCCGGCGGCACCGTCGCCTACACCCGCAACGGCGCCTTCACGATCAACAATGCCGGCTATCTCGAGAACAACGGCTATTACCTCGAGGGCTGGCGCACCGACGCGGACGGCAATGTCGTCGGAAGTGAATCGGCGAGCAATCTCGGAGCGATCAACACCCAGGTCGCCTCGACCAGCGGCAGCGCGACCACCAAGACCACGATTGCAGCGAACCTGCCGTCGGATGCCGCGACCGGCGATACCTACACCAGCTCGATGACGGTCTACGATTCGCTCGGTGCCGCGAACACGATGCAAATCACCTGGAGCAAGACCGGCACCAACACCTGGTCCGCCAGTTTCGCCAACCCGACGTCGGCTTCGGACACCACGACCGCGACAGGCACGGCCTCGGGCACGGTCGACATCACCTTCAACAGCGACGGATCGCTCGCCAGCACCAGCCCGGACCCCGCGACGGTCGGCGTAACAGGCTGGACCGACGGCGCCGCCGACAGCACGATCACGCTCGATCTCGGCACTGTCGGAGGCACTGACGGCCTGACCCAATACGCCTCCGGAGAGACCACCCCGTCGGTCAACGTCACCAGCATCGATTCGGACGGCCTGTCCTACGGCAAGCTGTCCAGCATCTCGATCGGCAAGAACGGCGTCGTCGACGCCACCTATTCCAACGGCCAGACCATTGCGATCTACAAGATCGCGGTCGCGACCTTCGCCGATTCCAACGGGCTCGCCGCGTCCAGCAACGGCATCTATTCGGCGACGGTGACTTCCGGCAACGCCGCCTTGCAGGCCTCGGGCGAGAACGGCGCGGGCACGGTCTACGGCAGCGAACTGGAATCGTCGACCACCGACACCTCCAGCCAGTTCTCGAGCATGATCTCGGCGCAGCAGGCCTATTCCGCCGCCTCCCAGGTCATCTCCACCGTCAACAAAATGTACGACACCCTGATCTCGGCGATGAGGTGAGCGATGCCCGGCGAAACGGCAAACGCAACCGGGGAGGCGCTGCTGCTGCGGCTGCGGCGGCTCCTGGCCCGGGCCGGGGCCGTCAAGAGCGCCGATCGCAGGCAATTGCTCGCGCTGCTCGATGACCTCGAGACGACAAGGGGCGACCTCCTGCGCGAATGCGCGGAGATCGAAGGACAGATGAAGCAGGCCACGGCCAGAACGAATGCGATCGGTGCTTACTTGCGCAACTCGCAAGTCGCCCGCGGCAAACCGCATCATTAGAAGAAGGCGAAAACGATGAGTGCAGCCCAGGCCAAGATCACCCATCCCGCAAATAGCGACGCCCGGATCAAGGCGCTGATCACCTTGATCGACACGCTGACCGCATTGGTCGCCGAGGAAAATGCGGAACTGGCCAAGGGCCTGCCGGCCTCGCGCCTGAAGCAGGTCGACGAGAAGAACCGGCTGGCGGAGATCTTCGAGCGGACCGTCGCCGAGTGCGCTTCCGGCACGACCAGCCTGACCGTGCGGGACCGGATGCTGCGCGAGCAGCTGCTGGAGCGGATCCTGAAGCTGCGCGTCGCCATGGACGAGAATCTGGTGCGCCTGCGCGCGGCGATCGAAGCCAGCAACCGCCGGATCGAGGCGGTGATGCAGGCGATCCGCGAGCAGATCGCGGCGGTGTCGCCCTATGGCGCCTCCGGCCGTCTCGCCGCGCGCGCCGTGTCCAGCGGCACCAGCCGCAGCGCCTGATCAAGCGAGGGAGCCCGCCGTGTCACTCGATATCGCACGATCGATCGCCTTCAGCGGGCTATCGGCCACGTCCGTGCAGATCAGCGTGACGTCGTCGAACATCTCGAACGCCGACACGACGGGCTATACCGCGAAGACCGCGAACCAGTCGAGCAGCGTCACCAACGGCGTCGGCACCGGCGTCACGGTGACGGGCATCACCTCGACGGTCGACAAGCTGCTGCTGAAGTCGCTGATCTCGGCGACATCCGAGCTCGGATCCGCCGACACCACGAATACCTACCTGACGTCGCTGGGCAAGCTCTACGGCTCGACGAGCAGCAGTGACAGCTCGTCAACCGGGACCTCGCTCGCCAACAGCATCGCCTCGCTGGAATCGGCGCTGTCGTCGCTGGCGAGCACGCCGAGCAGCGCCTCGCTGCAATCCAACGTCGTCAGTGCGCTCGACGACGTCGCGAGCCAGTTGCGGGAGACCTCGAGCAGCATCCAGAAGCTCCGCGCCGACGCCGATCAGGACATCGCGTCCGCGATCGACGACGTCAACACCGATCTGCAGCAGATCGCGGATCTGAACGCGCAGATCAAACAGACGGCTGCGACCGGACAGTCGACAGCGGACCTCGAGGACCAGCGCAACACCGCGCTGCAGGATCTCGCCTCGAAGATGAACATCAACTACTTCACCGCGTCGAACGGCGATATCCAGATCTATACCAAGTCCGGCCAGGCGTTGGTCGACAGCTCCGCACATGCGATCGGCTATACGGCCGCGGCCAATGTGACGGCGTCGACCACGTATACCGCAGGTTCCTCGTCGAGCGGCTTCAGCGCGATCACGGTGAACGGCGTCGACATCACCTCGCAGATATCTGGTGGCGACATCGGCGCGCTCATCACGCTGCGCGACGAGACGCTGCCGGATGCGCAGTCCCAGCTCGACCAGCTCGCCCAGCAGCTCGCTTCAGCGATGAACAGCGTCTCGAACAGCGCCTCGGCGATGCCGGCGCCGACGAGCCTGACCGGCACGGCCAGCGTCAGCGGCGGCACGGCGCTGTCCGCCTCGGGCACGGTACGCATCGCCGTCACCGACCAGAGCGGCAATCTGGTCTCTTACGGCGATCTCGACCTGTCGTCCTATTCCACCGTCGACGATCTCGTCACCGCCATCAACGGCATTTCCGGCTTGTCGGCATCGGTCGATGCGGACGGCCATCTCGCGGTCACGGCGACCGGCTCGGGCAACGGCGTTGCCATCAACGAGATGACGAGTTCGGTCGGAACATCAAACGAGGGGTTCTCGGACTATTTCGGCCTCAACGACCTCGTGACCGGAACGAGCGCTGCGGATATCGCGGTCAACCCCAAGATCCTGTCCGGAACGAACGAGCTTCAGCTCGCGACGCTGGATTCCTCGTCGAGCCTGACCGTCGGCAGCAGCGTGCTGTCGTCGGGCTCGGCCAGCGTGGTCAACGCCTTCTACGATGCGCTGACGGCGTCCCGATCCTTCGCGTCCACCGGGGGGCTGGCTGCGACCACCGGCTCCCTGGCCGACTATGCCTCGGCCATCGTGTCGGATGTCGCCAGCAAGGCGTCTCAGGCGTCGACTACCTATACGGCGAAGGAAACCGCGCAATCGACCTATGCGAACTCGCTGTCCTCGCAATCCGGCGTCAACCTCGACGAGGAATCCGCCAAGCTCAGCACGCTTCAGAACAAATATACCGCGGCATCCGCGCTGATCCAGGCGATCAATACGATGTATTCGGCGCTGCTCTCCGCCGTTCAGTCCTAGCGGCCGGGAGGCGCGCTCATGGTCGCGATGCGGGTTGCCACCTTCGCACAGTCGAACAGGATGATCGCCGACGCGATGCGCGTGGAGTCGGTCATGGCCAACAAGCAGATCCAGGAATCGACGGGGGTGATCTCGACCGATTTCGGCGGTTACGGCTCGGACGCGCAGCACGTCGTCAATCTCCAGGTCTCGGTGACGCGGGCGCAGTCCTATGTCGATGCCGCCACGCTCGCCGACAGCAAGATCCAGGTGATGTATTCGGCGATCGGGTCGATGACTGACATTCTCACCCAGCTGCGCTCCCAGCTCAGCGCGGCCTCCACCGGCAGCTCGACAGAGTCCAATTCGGTGATCACCACCGCCCAGCAGATGTTGCAGGAGATGGGCTCGCTGATGAACACGCAGTATGACGGCCAATATGTGTTCGCCGGAGGCAAGACCGATACGGCGCCGGTCGATCTGACGAGCTTCGCCTCCGGCACCGGATCCACCACCGCGACCGACACCAGCTACTACGGGGGCGACGACGAGATCGCCGCGGTTCGGGTTGCCTCGGATGAGACGGTGTCGTACGGCGTCACCGCGGACAATTCGGCGTTCGAAGAGGTGATGCGGGTCCTGAAATTCGTGGCCAACAGCACCGCGCTGTCGTCCTCGGACATTTCCAGCGCGCTCGATCTCGCCGGCACGGCGCTCGACGATACCGCGGCGGTGCAGGCGCGGCTCTCGAATGCGGCGTCCTCGATCGAGACGGCGAGCGCCCGCCAGACCGACTACAAGAGCTATGCCGAGACGCTGTCCAATGACCTCACCGGCGTCGATGTCGCCGCCATCACGGCACAGCTGTCGACCTACCAGGCGCAGCTCACCGCGTCCTATTCGGCGCTCGCCAAGATCCTGAGCATCAATCTGGCGAGCTATTTAAAGTAGGCTCAACATACTCGGTGTCATTCCCCGCGAAGGCGGGGAATCCAGTACGCCGCGGCTTCCCGATTCTGTCACCGCTGTCTCTGGAATACTGGATGCCCCGCCTACGCGGGGCATGACGGCGCGTGTGTGGATGCCGCTCGCCGGACGTTACTCCGCGGCGATCCGCTCCATTGCCGTGGCGCGCAGCCTGGCGCGTTGGATCTTCACGCCGTTGGCGCTGTCGGTGACGGGGAAGGCATCCACGAGATAGATTCGCGCCGGCACCTTGTAGCCGGCGAGCCGCTCGCGCAGATGCGCGATCAGCGTCTCCTGCATCGGCGGCTCTCCTGCCGGGATCACGAACGCGACGCAGCGCGCTTGGCCCTTCAGATCGACCGCGACCACCTGGGCGTCGGCGACGCCGTCATAGGATTTGAGCTCGTCCTCGATCTCCCCGGGCGCGACGAGGAAGCCGCCGAGCCGCATGGCATCGCCGGCGCGGGTCTCGTAGACGAAAGAGCCGTCGCCGCGCAGCCGGCCGATGTCACCGGTGCGAAAGAACCCGTCCGCAGTGATCGCATCACGCGTCGCATCCGGGTTGTTGAAATAGCCGAGGAAGCGTGACGGCGCGCTGATCTCGATCTCGCCGGACACGCCTTCGGCCGCAAACTCTCCGGTCTCGGTGTCGCGTATGCGCACTTGCGCCTCAGGAGACATCGGCCAGCCGCCGCCCTCGATGCGGTCGGCGAAGGCATCGCCAGGCTGCGCGATCGCGAACAGGGCCTGCACCTCGCTCGACCCGTAGAGGCCGAACAGCGGCAGGCCGCGCGCCTCGGCGTCCGCAGCCAGCTCGCGCCAGCCGGGCTGGAACGCGGCGAAGCCGCAGACTTCGAGATGCGGGAACGGGCGCGGCGCATCGGTGAGGGCGAGGATGCGGCGGAACATCTCGTCCGAGCCGAACGAATGCGTGATCCTGTGCGCGCTGAGGATCTTCAGCGCCGGCGCCGCCTCGAAGGCGTCGACCACGTGAACGGTGGCGCCGGCTGCGACGAAACCGAGCAGGCTCGTCATGCCGAAGGTGCCGCAGAACGGCAGCATGGCCAGCAGGGAATGGCGCTGCGGGTCGAGCCGAAGCGTCTTGGCGACGGAGATGGCGTGGCCCGCCAGCGTGCGCTGCGAATGCGCCACGAGCTTCGGCCCCTTGGTGGTGCCTGATGTCGTGTAGAGCAGCACCGGCAGATCGATGTCGTCCTGCGTCGGCGGCACCGGCGGGTAGGGCGTGTCGAAAGCATCGAAGCGGACGCAGGGCCAGTGCGCCGGGATGGCGTCAGCTCCGACCACCGCGAGCTTCTGCAGCGCGGGCACCTCGTTCTTGGCAACGCCGGCAAGGATTGCGGCAAAGTCGATCGCGCGGAAAGCCGCCTCGACCACCATCAGCCTGGCGCCGGACACGCGAAGCAGATGCGCGACCTCCGCACTGCGATAGCGCGTGTTGACGGCCGCGACGATCGCACCAAGGCGGGCGGCGGCGAACAGCAGCGCGGGCCATTCGATCCGGTTGACCAGCCAGACCGCGACCACGTCGCCCTTGCCGATGCCTTGCCCCGCAAGCCAGGCCGCGGTCTGCTCGACCTTTGCGGCGAATTCCGCGCGCGAGATCGGTGTGCCGTCGAATACGAAGGCGGGATCGGTGGACTCTGACCCGAGCAGCGATTGCAGCGAAAACGTGTTGGCACTCATGGCAAGCGGAGTAACCCGATCTTGCGGACCTGTCTACTTGGTGCCGAACATCCGGTCACCGGCATCGCCCAGGCCGGGCACGATGTAGCCGTGGTCGTTGAGCCGCTCGTCGATCGCTGCGGTCCAGATCGGCACGTCGGGGTGTTCGCTCTCGAACTGCGCGATGCCCTCGGGCGCGGCGAGAAGGCAGACGAAGCGGATGTCGCGGGCGCCACGGGCCTTGAGCAGGGAGGCGCCGGCGCAGGCCGAATTGCCGGTCGCAAGCATCGGGTCCATCAGGATCACGGTGCGGTCGGACAGGTCCTGCGGCGCCTTGAAGTAATATTCCACGGCCTGCAATGTCTCGGGGTCGCGGTAGAGGCCGATATGGGCGATGCGCGCCGAGGGCATCAGCGCCAGCATGCCGTCGAGAAAGCCGACGCCGGCGCGCAGGATCGGCGCCAGCGTGAGCTTCTTGCCGGCGATCTTGGGCGCCCGCATCGGCGCGATCGGCGTCTCGATCTCGACCAGCTCCAGCGGCAAATCGCGCGTCACCTCGTAGGCGAGCAGCATCCCGATCTCGTTCAGGATCTCGCGAAAGCTCTTGGTCGAGCGATCCTTCTCCCGCATCAGGGAGAGCTTATGTTGGACCAGAGGGTAGGCGACGACGTTGACGTTGCTGCTGGTGCTCATGAAACCGATCTACACGGTTCCCTGGAATTGCGCCAGATCGGCCGGGCCTTTTCCGAAGGGACGGCTGGGTCTCAGCCGGGCCTCGCCACCGCGCTGCGTGCCCGGTTGCTCGCTGCATAGGCAGCCATGGTCAACTCGCGGTCGATCGCCGCGCGCATCGCGTCCATCGCCGGCTGGCGCAGGCGCTGCTTCGCGGTCGCATGCGACGGCTTGTGGATCGCGCGCAAGGCGGCGATAGTCTCGGTAAGGGCGGCCTCGATGGCCTCCGGCGCAACCACGCGATCGAGGAAGCCGGCGGTCAGCGCTTCTTCGGGCTCGTACATTTCACCGAGCGTGGCGGTGCGGCTGAGCCAGGCCGGATGCAGGCGGCTGCGCGCCAGCTCGATGGCAAAGCTCGGCGGTGCAATGCCGATCGCGACCTCGTTCAGCCCCATGCGGTGCGGCCCGCGCGCACCCAGCCTGACGTCGCAGGCGAGCAGCAGGAACGTTCCCATCGGGAAGGCGTGGCCTTCCATCACACCGACGGTCGGATGCGGGAACGCCATCAGCCGTAGCGCCAACTCGGCGCCGGCGCGGACCATCTCCAGGCTTTTGGCGGCGTCGCCCGAGGCGAACACCCTGAGATCGAAGCCGGCCGAGAAGATGCCGGGCCGTGCCGAGCGCAGCACCACGATCTCGGCCTCCTTCTCGGCCCGGTCGAAGGCGGCGCCGATCGCGGCCAGCATCGCCGTCGACATCACATTGACCTTGCCGTCGTCGAGCCCGATCCGCGCGACGCCGTCATTCACCTCGAAGCTCACTCCAACTGCCATTTGCCTCTCCTGTCATGGACCAGGCTTGACTGTCGGAGGCCGATGTAGACCAATCAATATAGTTTTGTACGAAAGGGAAGCGCCATGCCGGCCGTGCCAAAACACCGCCAGCCCATCATCAATGCCGCGGTGACGCTGTTCCGCCGCCAGGGCTTTGCCCGGACCGGCCTGAACGACATCGTCGACGTCAGCGGTGCGCCGAAGGGATCGCTCTATCACTACTTTCCGGACGGAAAGTCCTCGATCGCGGTGGCGGCGGTGGAGGAGGCGGGCCGCCGCGTGGCGGCAACCGTCGCCAAGCTCGCGGAGGAGTGTGGCTCGACCGCCGACCTGTTGCGTGCCCATGCGAGACTATTGGCAGGCTGGATGCAGGGCTCCGGCTTCCGCAACGGCTGTCCGATCACGACCGTGCTGCTGGAGCTTGCGCCGCGCGAGCGCGCCGTCTCCGAGGCCGGTCGCAAGGCCTATGCGGCGCGGATATCGCTCCTGCGCGACAAGCTGATGGCCGACGGGTTTTCCAGGCCGCGCGCGGAATCGCTCGCCGTGCTCTGCACCTCAGCGCTCCAGGGCGCGCTGATCCAGGCTCGCGTCGAGCGCAGCGGCCGTCCGATCGAGGTCACGGCGGCGGAACTGGCGCGGCTGATCGAGCGGGAGGCGAGGAACTAGACCCCGAGGCCGCGCGCGAGAAGCGTGATCACGAGCGTCAGAATCGCACCCCAGATCAGGCTCAACGTCATGGTCAGGATGGTCACCGTGACCATCTGCTCGAAATTTCCGTTGAGAAACGGCATGCTAGCCGTCCGGGGTCGGGTTCGCGGTGACGCGCATGCCGAGCAGCAATGCACCCATCAACGCGACCAGGATGGCAATCTTGAGCTCGATCATGCCGTTACCTCGTCGTGCGGGCCAGATGTCGCTTCGCCCCGTCCAGCCATCGTGCTGCCAGCGCAACCAGTGGGTTGCCCTGGTTCTCGATGTCGAGTTCGAAGCTCTCGGCGGGAAATACCAGCGCGCATCGCTCCGGCCCGCTTCGGCGGTTGGCGAAATCGATCGCGGAACTCTCGAACAGGAAGAGACCGCCGGCGCGCCCCTTCGCCTCCCGCGCGACCCAGAGCCCGACTCGGTTGCGTCCGATGAAAAAAGCTGGAATGGCGGCGCTGACGACATCGGGGTCGAGTGGATTGAGTGCCGTTGCCACCTCGATTTCGGACGCCGTCGTCCGCTGCTCCGGCAGGCGGTGAACGGCTTGAAGGGCGATCGCGGCCATGGCGGCCTCCTCACACATCTGTAAGGTCATGACATGTGCCGCGCCGGTCAGGCGGGAAGACGCCAGACATAGATTGCGGTCCTCAGCGCGATCAGCGCGGTGAGCACGCTGCCCATCGAGAGCAGGGCAAGCGCTTGGAGCGCGACGCGCTTGAGCTGGACCTTGCGCGCCTCTGAGATGCGCATCGCGCGTTCGGCCCCCAACGGCCGGTCAAAACCATGTGTCAAAATCGACATCGCGGAAGTCCTTGTCCTTGGCGCAGCGAGACGCCGCTCCGATCTGCCGCCTATGATGTCCATCGTTGCGTAGGATTGCGAGATGAGCGCCGGCGCGCCCGCATAGGAATGTCATAAAGACGCCGATCTTCGCGGCGGCAACCCTCTGAAGAGGTCTGGGTTCCGCTTCGGTCGCGCGTCCTGAGACGGCGCGGAATCCGAATGCGTGATCTCCATCGCTGCGGCAAAGGCGAGGCGCAACCGCGGCTCCTCGATCTGCTTGCAGAACCCCTCCAGCGTGTCCGCCGCGTTCTTTGGCTGCCCGCTGATGGCCGCGCAGAGCTGGGAGCTGGCTCGCCGGAAGAAGTGAAACGTTTCGTCCGTGCGCCGTCCCCCGAGGCGATCGAGCTCCGCCGCAAGTGCTGCGACGTTGAGCCTGTCGGCTTCGTCCCGCGTCACGGCAAAGCGTAGCAGCGCCAGTTTCCAGGCGTGGAGCAGTCTTTGAGATCCATCGGCGAGGCCAAGCATGCAATTCGGACGGGCTTGCCGCGTCAGGCTCCGACGCTGTCGATCAGTTCTTCGTCGGCGATCGCCGCGAATGCGCGCACTACGCTTCTCTGCGCGGCTGCGTCCAGCGGCACGATCGGAAGGCGGGTGGCGGCCGACATCAGGCCAAGGATGTTAAGGGCGTATTTCAGCGCGGCCGGGCTTTCCCTGGACAGGCAGGCGATGAGCGGGATCAGGCGCTTGTCCAGATAGCGGGCGGATTGCAACCGACCCTGCCTGAGATGTGAGAAGATCGTGCGGCAGAGGTCCGGTGCGATGTTGGCGACCTCCGAGATCGCGCCGTCGCCCCCGTCGGTGATGCAAGCGAAGGCGGTGGTGTCTTCGCCCGAGAGAAAGCGAAAACCGGCCGGGAGGTTGCGGGACAGCCGCATTGGACGGGTGATGTCACCACTCCCGTCGCGCAGGCCTACGAATTGGCGCGACTCGACCAGGCGCAAAAGCGTCTCGTCGGCGAGCGGGCGCAGCGTGCGGGAAGGGTTATCGTGCAGGATCACGGGCAGTCCGATCGCGCCGGCGATGGTTCGGAAATGCGCGAGTATCCCCTCCTGCATCGGTTTGTTGTACGCGGGCACCACCGACATGACGGCATCCGCGCCAGCCGCTTCCGCGCGCCGCGCCAGTTCGGCGGCGCGGCTCGTTGCGTTTGAGACCGCGCCCGCGATGACGCGCACGCGGCCGCGGGCGACCTCGACCGCGGTACGAATCACGAGCTCCTGCTCGGCCGGCGAGAGCGTCGATGCCTCACCGGCCGTCTCGCAGACGACGATGGCGGGAACGCCGGCCGCGACTTGTCGCTCGCACAGTGCGGCGAACGCCTTGAGATCGACCGCATCTGCTGCGTCGAATGGGGTCGGCAGGTCCGGAATGAATCCGGTGAACCAGGCAGCGGGAGGGATAAGCATGGTTGTCGCCTGTTGGCGCCGGCTCAGGCGGCGCGCTGCGCGATGATGGTATTGGGGCTCTTGGCCATGTCGAGCTCAAGCTCGCTCGGCAGCTCGACGATGGTCTCGGGATGCTGTCCGTTCTCGAACAGCGCATACTTGATCGCCTGCGCGCGGCTGACGAACAGGCCGCCATAGAGGCCGTTCTGTTCCTGAGCGATCCATTGCCCGCGGCGATTCCTGCCGATGAAGACAATGGTCGAAGGCGAGCTGCACGAGGGAGGTTCGACGAGTTTCACGGGTTTAATCCTTCTGAACGGCGCCAGCCTGGGGATGCATGTCCTTGCCGGCGTGCTCAATATCCTCAGTCGTGAATATGATTTCGAGGGCGGGCGCGCCGCGATCTCATAGGAAGGATATAAAGCCGGAAGTGCGCCGTTCAGGCCGGATCATTGACGATGTGGACGAGTGCGAACAGCGCACCGAAGGCGACAGCTTCATCCCAATGATTGAGTGTAGCCCCGAACAGGGGCTCCCGCCTGACCAGGCCGGCGAGTGCGCACAGGATGATCGACATCCAGAGCAGGACGGCGAGGCTCCGGCCGAAGCCGACGCTGCCGAATGCGGCAAAGCCGATGAGCAGCGCGAGGCGGACGGCGAAGCGCGCGATTGCGCGCGGCGGGCTCAGCATGCGCGGAATGTCCGGAGCTTGCGGCATGGCCTTGGTCCGTTGGCCGGGTCTAGCCGAAATTGTCGCAGGCGACCGGCTCGTAAAGCTGATCCAGCACAGGACGGACGGAAGGGACGCTCGGGCGCGACACATCCGCTGCCAGCGCCCGCACCTCGAGGAACGCCGACAGCAGGGCGAGCGCGAGGTCGGCATGGTGTGCCTCGACCGCAGCGTCCAGCCAGTCCGGCAGCTCGCGCTCGCGCGACAGCGCACAGTGCCACTCGCCCTCGTCATAGGCGATGCGCCGGACCTGCCACATCGGCAGCTCCAGCTCCAGCAGCGCCAGCGCGGCGTCGGTCCAGGCCTCCGCGTCGATCAGGCGCATGAGGCGTGTGGTGCGTTCGCTTTGCCCGAGCAAGGCGACGCGCCGGCAGACCTTGTCGATGACGTCGGCCATCAACGGGCGTGTCATCGCCAGGGCCGCGCGCAGCTGATGACTGAGGGAGGGCGGGTCGAGGCGACGGAGAATGGCGGTCATGTCAGGCCTCCTGGAAATGGCGTCGGTCAGTTGGCCGACATTGCCAGGATGGTCCTCAAGGGCATTTGAAAACGAGAGGGGGATCGGGCGAGAGATATAAGGATTTCATAAGTGTGAGGTAGGGAGGGGCACGCAATCGACCACCCAACTCACGACTGTCGCCCCGCCTCGCGCGCAATTGCGCACGGGCGCGGGAATCCATAGCCAAAGGGAGCAGTTGTGGCACGAAGCTCGTCACCACGAGCCTTCGTCAAACCACTCCCTGTGATTATGGGTCCCGGATCGGCGCGCGCTTATGGCGCGCTTGTCCGGGACGATAGAGAGGTTGCCTCGGAAGCGTCATCCTCCTCGGCCTTTATGAGATTCCTATAACGTCGCCATAGGCCTCATCTCGAAAACCTATGCCCGCGCTGGCACTTCAGCACGGTCAATAGTCCCGGCAGCCTTCGATGGACAGGCGTTGCATGTCCTTTGCGAGCCCGGCCGGGTCACCGAGAGAAAGTTGCGCCGGACTTTGAGGACGCAACGAGGAGCAATCCCATGATGGACATTCTGATGCTGGCGCTGGGCTTTGGCTTCTTCGCGCTCGCGATCGGCTACACCTACGCCTGCGAACGGCTGTGAGGGAGCGGACCATGATCTTCGATTATGCGCTCGCTAGTGCCGTCTCGTTCGGGCTGCTGGTCTATCTCACCTACGCGCTGCTGCGGCCCGAGCGGTTCTGACCCGTGCTGCTGATTGTCGAACTACTGCTGGCGGACGCCGTGCTCGTCGCCGGCCTGCTGGCGCTGCTCCTGCCGCTGCTGCGGCGGACACCAAGCTTGAAGGGTTGATTCCATGACTATGATCGGTTGGCTCCAGATCATTCTGTTCTGTGTCGTCATTGTCGCACTCACAAAGCCGCTGGGCTGGTACATGACGCGCGTGTTTGGCGGCGAGCGGACGTTCCTGTCGCCGGTGCTGCGGCCGATCGAGGCCGGCATCTATTGGGTCTCCGGCGTCGACGAGAAGCGCGAACAGCACTGGCTGACCTACACGGTCGCCATGCTGCTGTTTCATGTCGGCGGTTTCCTTGTCATTTACGGCGTGATGCGGCTTCAGGCCGTGTTGCCGTTCAATCCCGCTGGACAAGGCGCGGTTGCCGAAGATCTTTCCTTCAACACTGCGGTCTCCTTCATCACCAACACCAACTGGCAGAACTACGGCGGCGAAAGCACGCTGTCCTATCTGACCCAGATGGTCGGCCTGACGCATCAGAACTTCCTGTCCGCGGCAACTGGCATCGCGCTGGCGATGGCGCTGATCCGCGGCTTCTCGCGCGCCTCGATGCGCACCGTCGGCAATTTCTGGGTCGACGTGACCCGTTGCACTCTTTATATCCTGCTGCCAATCTGCATCGTCTACGCGCTGTTCCTGGTCTGGCAGGGCATGCCGCAGACGCTCGGCGAATATGTCGAGGCGACCACGCTCGAAGGCGCCAAGCAGACCATCGCGGTCGGCCCGGTGGCTTCGCAAGTCGCGATCAAGATGCTGGGCACCAATGGCGGCGGCTTCTTCAACGCCAACGCCGCGCATCCCTTCGAGAATCCCACCGCGCTGTCGAATTTCGTGCAGATGCTGTCGATCTTCACGCTCGGCGCCGCACTCACCAACGTGTTCGGCCGCATGGTCGGCAACCAGCGCCAGGGCTGGGCGATCCTGTCCGTCATGGGTGTGCTGTTCCTGGCTGGCGTCGCCGTCACCTATTGGGCTGAAGCGAACGGCACCTCGATGCTTCACGCGCTGGGCCTCACCGGCGGCAACATGGAGGGCAAAGAGGTCCGCTTCGGTATCGTCGCGTCCTCGCTGTTTGCCGTCATCACCACCGCTGCCTCGTGCGGCGCGGTCAACGCCATGCATGACAGCTTCACCGCGCTCGGCGGCATGATCCCGCTGATCAACATCGAGCTCGGCGAAATCATCGTCGGCGGCGTTGGCGCCGGCATGTACGGCATGCTGCTGTTCGTCATCCTTGCGATCTTCGTTGCTGGCCTGATGGTCGGTCGCACGCCGGAATATGTCGGCAAGAAGATCGAGGCGCGCGAGGTCAAGATGGCGATGCTGGCCATCCTGGTGCTGCCGCTGATGATCCTGGGCTGGACCGCAGTCGCCGTGGTCTATCCGGCGGCGGTTGCCTCCATGGCCAATGCCGGCCCGCACGGTTTCACCGAAGTGCTCTACGCCTACACCTCGGGCACAGGCAACAACGGTTCGGCCTTCGCTGGCCTCACCGGCAACACCTTCTTCTACAATCTCACGCTCGCAAGCGCGATGTTCGTCGGCCGCTTCTTCATGATCGTCCCGGCCATGGCGATCGCAGGCTCGCTCGCGGCGAAGAAATCGATCCCACCGTCCATGGGTACGTTCCCGACCACGGGCGGCCTGTTCGTCGGCTTGGTCGTCGGCGTCATCCTGATCATGGGCGGCCTGACCTTCTTCCCGGCGCTCGCACTCGGCCCGATCGTCGAGCACCTGGCGATGAACGCCGGCAACCTGTTCTGATTGTCTGGAGTGACTTCCATGGATACGACCCAAACGCAAAAACGTGCGCCGATGTCGGCAATGCTCGATCCCAAGATCGTGCTGCCCGCAATCCGCGCCTCCCTCACCAAGCTCGATCCGCGCCTGATGATCAAGAACCCCGTGATGTTCGTGGTCGAGATCGTCGCTGCGCTGACCACATTGATCTTCCTGCGCGACGTCGTCAGCGGCGGCACCAGCCTCGGCTTCACCTTCCAGATCATCGTCTGGCTCTGGTTCACGGTGCTGTTCGCCAATTTCGCCGAAGCTGTGGCGGAAGGCCGTGGCAAGGCGCAAGCCGAGACGCTGCGCAAGACCCGTACCGAGAGCCAGGCCAAGCTCCTGACCGGGGCCGGGCAGGCCTTCAATCTCGTGCCGGGCACCAGCCTCAAGGTCGGCGACGTCGTGCTGGTCGAGGCCGGCGACACGATTCCCTCCGACGGTGAGGTGATCGAGGGCGTCGCCTCGGTCAACGAAGCCGCCATCACCGGCGAGTCCGCGCCCGTCATTCGTGAATCCGGCGGCGACCGGTCTGCCGTCACCGGCGGCACGCAGGTGCTGTCGGACTGGATCCGCGTCCGCATCACGGCGGCCCAGGGCTCGACCTTCATCGACCGCATGATCAAACTGGTCGAAGGTGCCGAGCGGCAGAAGACGCCGAACGAGATCGCGCTCAACATCCTGCTGGCCGGCCTGACGATCATCTTCGTTTTCGCCACCGTCACCATTCCGAGCTATGCGGCCTATGCCGGCGGCTCGATCTCGGTGATCGTGCTGGTTGCGCTGTTCGTGACGCTGATCCCGACCACGATCGGCGCGCTTTTGTCCGCCATCGGCATCGCCGGCATGGACCGCCTGGTGCGTTTCAACGTGCTGGCGATGTCCGGCCGCGCGGTCGAGGCTGCCGGTGACGTCGACACGCTGCTGCTCGACAAGACCGGCACCATCACGCTCGGCAACCGGCAGGCCACCGCGTTCCGTCCCGTGCGCGGCGTCACCGAGCAGGAGCTGGCGGACGCCGCCCAGCTCGCCTCGCTCGCCGACGAGACACCGGAGGGCCGCTCCATCGTCGTGCTTGCCAAGGAGAAGCACGGCATCCGCGGCCGCGACATGGCCGAGCTTGGCGCTACCTTCATCCCGTTCACGGCGCAGACCCGCATGAGCGGCGTCGATGCCGGCGGCTCGTCGGTGCGCAAGGGTGCGGTCGACGCCATGCTGAATTATGTCGGCGGCGGTGCGCCGACCGCGGTCGCTTCGGGCAACACGGCGCGGGCGATGCAGCCTGCGGCGCTCTCCGAACTCGGCCGCGAGATCCAGGCCATTGCCGACGACGTGTCGAAGTCCGGCGGCACGCCGCTGGCGGTCGCCAGGGACGGCAAGCTGCTCGGGATCGTCCAACTCAAGGACATCGTCAAGGGCGGCATCCGCGAGCGCTTCGCCGAGCTGCGCCGCATGGGCATCCGCACCATCATGATCACCGGCGACAATCCGATGACGGCGGCTGCGATCGCGGCGGAGGCCGGCGTCGACGATTTCCTGGCGCAGGCCACTCCCGAGGACAAGCTCAAGCTGATCCGCGACGAGCAGGCCAAGGGCAAGCTGGTCGCCATGTGCGGCGACGGCACCAACGACGCGCCGGCGCTGGCGCAGGCCGATGTCGGTGTCGCCATGAACACCGGCACGCAGGCCGCCCGCGAGGCCGGCAACATGGTCGACCTCGACTCCAACCCGACCAAGCTGATCGAGGTGGTCGAGATCGGCAAGCAGCTCCTGATGACGCGCGGCGCGCTGACGACCTTCTCGATCGCCAATGACGTCGCAAAATACTTTGCGATCATCCCGGCGATGTTCCTGGCGTTCTACCCGCAGCTCAACGTGCTCAACGTCATGAACCTGTCGAGCCCACAGAGCGCCATCCTGTCGGCGATCATCTTCAACGCGCTTGTCATCATCGCGCTGATCCCGCTCGCGCTGAAGGGCGTCGCCTACCGCGCGGTCGGGGCCGGTGCGTTGCTCCGCCGTAACCTGCTGATCTACGGCCTTGGCGGCATCGTCATTCCCTTCATCGGCATCAAGGCGATCGATCTCGTCGTCGTCGCTTTACACCTGGCTTGAAATGTCAACGCAAGTGACGAGGCGGTCGGGACTGCCAGTCCCTCATCCTGAGAAGCGCGGAACGCGCGTCTCGAAGGATGAAGGCCCGGCTGGTGACCTCGCCCTTCGAGACGCCGCGCAAGCGCGGCTCCTCAGGGTGAGGGTCTAGCGTCTGGATTGCTTCGCTTCGCTCGCAATGACGAAAGAAATAGGAGAAACACATGCTCAGAGAAATCCGCCCCGCCATCGTGCTTCTGCTGGTGCTCACCGCCATCACGGGCCTGGCCTATCCGCTCGCGATGACCGCCATTGCCGGTGCGATCTTCCCCGCGCAGGCGCAGGGCAGCCTGATCGAGAAGGATGGCAAGGTGGTCGGCTCCGCCCTGATCGGGCAGGAGTTCAAGGACGACAAGTACTTCCACGGCCGCCCCTCGGCGACGCTGGCGCCAGACCCGAATGATTCGACCAAGACGGTGTCTGCGCCCTACAACGCCGCCAATTCCGGCGGCTCCAACCTCGGCCCGACCAGCAAGGCGCTGGCCGACCGGCTGAAGGAAGATGTGGACAAGCTGAAGGCTGAAAACCCGAACGCCGCGGTGCCGGTCGATCTGGTCACGACCTCGGCGAGCGGGCTCGACCCCGACATTTCCCCGGAAGCGGCGCAGTTCCAGGTGCCCCGCGTGGCCAAGGCGCGGAAAATATCGGAGGACCAGCTCAGGCAGCTTGTTGCCTCCAACACCCAGGGCCGTCTGCTCGGCCTCCTCGGCGAACCCCGGGTTAACGTTCTTGCCCTGAACCTCGCTCTGGATCGTGCGTCCGCGAAGTAGCGCTCTAGGCCGGGAATATCAGGATGATTATATTGGCCTGATGGTTCAACAGCGCCGCGATTCCGAAC
>Ga0102591_1001515_pt1 | contig 31256 bp, 24 predicted proteins | sample AraplaCol_mCL_r2_2_FD_76860 | JGI IMG/M metagenome (GOLD analysis project Ga0102591, IMG submission 76860) | Arabidopsis root microbial communities from North Carolina, USA - plate scrape MF_Col_mCL_r2 (SPADES assembly) (version 2) | ecosystem: Host-associated > Plants > Roots > Endosphere...
CGACCGCCAACGCGACCTACAAGTTCCGCTCCAACAGCGCCTATTCCGACGCCTCGGCCACCGACATCTTCACGGTGACCCTGATGTCGGTGAACGCCAACGCGCCGGCGAGCGAAACCCTGACGCTCTATACTTGTCCGTCCTACAGCGGCGGGGCGACCTGTAACGCCACCAAGTCGGTGGGCATCACGGTGAACCTCAACGTTCCGCCGGCGGTGAGCTCGCTCAGCCCGACCAGCGGCTCGACCGCGGGCGGCACCAGCGTCGTTCTGACCGGCTCAAACTTCGTCAACATCACCGCCGTCACCTTCGGCGGCACGAACGCGACCGGCTACACGGTCAACAGCGCCACCCAGATCACCGCGACGGCCCCCGCCGGCTCGGCTGGTACGGTCAACGCCCGCGTCACCTCGTCCACCGGCGGCCAGAGCGCCACCGCGGCTGGCAACCAGTACACCTACGTGGCCCCGCCGACCGTGACGAGCATATCGCCGACGGCCGGACCGACCGCGGGCGGCACAAGCGTCACCATCACTGGCACCAACCTCAGCGGCGCCACGGCCGTGAGCTTCGGCGGCACGGCGGCGACCGGCTTCACGGTCAACAGCGCCACCCAGATCACCGCGACCTCGCCGGCCGGCACCGGCACCGTGGACGTGCGCGTCACCACCGCCGGCGGTCAGAGCGCCACCAGCGCGGCCGACCAGTACACCTATGTCGCGGCGCCGACCGTGACCGCGGTCTCGCCGACCACCGGCAGCACGGCGGGCGGCACTTCGGTCACCATCACCGGCACCGGCTTCTCGAGCGCCACGGCCGTGACGTTCGGCGGCACGGCGGCGACCGGCTTCACGGTCAACAGCAACACCCAGATCACGGCGACCTCGCCGGCCGGCTCGGCCGGCACGGTGGATATCCGCGTCACCAATCCGGGCGGAACCAGCGCCACCAGTGTGTCCGACCAGTTCACCTATTCGGCCCTGCCGACGGTGACCTCGATCTCGCCGACGGCGGGCCCGACAGGCGGCGGCACGTCCGTGACGATCACCGGCACCAATTTCACCGGGGTCACCGCGGTGACGTTCGGCGCCACGGCGGCGACCGGCTTCACGTTCAACAGCGCCACTTCGATCACGGCGACCGCGCCGGCCGGTTCGGCTGGCACGGTGGATATCCGCGTCACGACGCCGGCCGGCTCCAGCGCCACCAGCGCGGCCGACCAGTACACCTATGTCACCGCTCCGACCGTGACCTCGGTCTCGCCGACGGCGGGTCCGACGGGCGGCGGCCAGACGGTGACCATCACCGGCACGGGCTTCGCGGCCGCGGCCGGTACGGGCGCCGTCAAGTTCGGCGCGGCCACCGCCACCTACACGATCAACAGCAACACCCAGATCACGGCGACGTCGCCGGCCAATTCGGCGGGCACCTACGACGTCACCGTCACGACGCCTGGCGGCACCAGCGCCACCAGTGCGTCTGACCAGTACACCTACATCAGCGCCCCGACGGTGACCTCGGTGTCGCCGACCTCGGGTCCCACCGCGGGCGGCACGACGGTGACCATCACCGGCACGGGCTTCGCGGCGGCTCCGGGCACGGGCGCGGTGAAGTTCGGCGCGACCACCGCCACCTACACGATCAACAGCAACACCCAGATCACGGCGACGTCGCCGGCCAACTCGGCGGGCACCTACGACATCACCGTCACGACGCCCGGCGGGACCAGCGCCACCAGCGCCTCCGACCAGTACACCTATGTCGCGCCGCCGGTCGGCAGCTCGCAGACCTACGGCTCGATCATCACCTATAACGACGGCTCGAACGCGACGACCAACATCGACCTGTCGCTCTACATCACGGGCGACGGCACGCCGACCAGCTACGCCGTGGGCTCGGCGACGACCGCCCAGGGCGGCTCGGTCAGCGTCAACAGCAGCGGGATCGCGACCTACACGCCCCCCGTCGGCTACCGTAACGCCAACGACAGCTTCACCTACACGGCGTCCAACGTCGGCGGCACCTCGGCGCCGGCCACGGTCACCGTGACCATCGGTAATCCGACCATCACGGTCACCCTGCCGGCCAGCACGGCCACGGTCGAACGCGTCTACAATTCGGGCGCCGCCGCCGTGACCTTCGCGGGCGGCCGGGCCAGCTACACCGTCAACAGCATCAACGGTCTGCCTTCGGGCCTGACCGACGCTGGCGGCGGCGTCATCAGCGGCACGCCCTTGGCCAACGGCGTGTTCACGGTCACCGTCAACGTCACCGACAGCTCGCTGGGCGCGGGTCCGTACAACGCCAACACCACGGCGACCCTGACAGTCAGCCTGCCGCCGGCGCCGGTGGTCTCGTCCTTCAGCATCAACGGCCTGACCTACAACAGCGGTTCGGCCACGGCGACGACCTTCAGCGCGGCTCCGCACGCCACCGAAAGCCCCACCGGCTACCAGGTCGGCGCCTCGTCCTACGGCGCTACGGTCAGCGTCGATAGCGCGGGCCTGATGAGCTACACCCCGCCGGTCGGCTTCCGCGGCACCGACACCTTCAACTATGTCGCCACCAACGCCGGCGGCACGTCGAACGTCGGCCAGGTCTTCGTGACCGTGAACGACCCGGTGTTCTCGGTCACCCTGCCGGCCTCCACCGGCACGGTGGGCGCCGTCTACAACAGCGGCTCCTCGGTGGTGACCATCAGCGGCGGCAATCCGCCCTACAACAACTTCTCGGCCACGGGCCTGCCCGCCGGCCTGACCATGGACAGCTCGGGCGTCATCAGCGGCACCCCGACCACGGCGACCACCGCCACGGTCGTGGTCACCGTCACCGACAGCTCGGGCGGCAACGGCAGCTACACCAGCACGGCCTCGGCCAACCTGACCATCGCCGCGCCGACCATCGTCCTGTCGCCCGCCGCGGGCGCCCTGCCGGGCGGCCAGGCCGGCGTCAGCTACAGCCAGACTTTCACCAGCACGGGCGGCGTCACGCCGACGACCTTCGCCGTCACCGCCGGCGCCCTGCCTCCGGGCCTGTCGCTGAGCACCGGCGGCATCGCCTCGGGCACGCCGACGTCGACGGGGACCTATAACTTCACGGTCACCGCCACCGACAGCAGCGGCAACAGCTACACGGGCTCGGCCGCCTACAGCATCACGGTGAGCGCTCCGACGATCGTCGTGTCGCCGTCGACCCTGCCGGCCGGGACCGTGGCCGCCGCCTACAGCCAGACGATCACCGCCAGCGGCGGCACGACTCCCTATGTCTTCTCTCTCGACAGCGGGACTCTGCCCGCCGGCCTGACCCTGACGACCGGCGGGGTGCTCTCGGGCACGCCGACGGAAGGCGGTTCGTTCCCGATCACCATCAAGGCGACGGACGCGACCACGGGCGGCGCCTATAGCGGCACGCAGACCTACACCCTGGTGATCGGCGCTCCGTCGATCACGCTGTCGCCCGCCTCGGGCGCCCTGGCCGGCGGCCTCATCGCCACCGCCTACAGCGATACGCTCACCGCCAGCGGCGGCACGTCGGCCTACACCTTCCAGGTGACCGCCGGCAGCCTGCCGCCCGGTCTCACCCTGTCGACCGCCGGCGCCATCAGCGGCTCGCCGACGGGTGGCGGCACCTACAACTTCACGATCACCGCCACCGACTCCAGCACGGGCTCCGGTCCCTATACGGGCGCGGCCGCCTACAGCATCACCGTCGCCTCGCCGACGATCACGCTGTCGCCGACCTCGCTCGCCAACGGCACGGTCGCTTCGGCCTACAGCGCCTCGATCACCGCCAGCGGGGGCACCACGCCCTACAGCTACGCGGTGACCAGCGGCGCCCTGCCGGCCGGCGTCACCCTGTCGACCAGCGGCGCGCTCTCGGGCACGCCGACGGCGGGCGGGACCTTCACCTTCGACGCCACCGCCACCGACAGCTCGACGGGGACCGGCGCGCCGTTCGCCGGCGTGCGGTCCTACAGCCTGACCGTCGCGGCGCCGACCATCACGGTCTCGCCGACCACCCCGACCTCGGTCGCGGTCGGTACGAGCGTGAACGAGACGATCTCCGCCACCGGCGGCACCAGCGGCTACACCTACGCGGTGACCGCCGGCGCTCTCCCGGCCGGGGTCACCCTGTCCGGCGACGTGCTCTCGGGCACGCCGACGGCCGCGGGTTCGTTCAACTTCACGATCACCGCCACCGACTCCAGCACCGGCACGGGTCCCTATACGGGTGCTCGCGCCTACACCTGGGTCATCGGCGCGCCGACGATCTCGGTCGCTCCGACCACGCTGTCGAACGGCCAGATCGGCGCGGCCTACAGCGCCACGATCACCGCCAGCGGGGGCACCGCGCCCTACAGCTACGCGGTGACCAGCGGCGCCCTGCCAGCCGGCCTCACCCTGTCGACCAGCGGCGCGCTCTCGGGCACGCCGACCGCGGGCGGCGCCTTCACCTTCGACGTCACCGCCACCGACAGCTCGACGGGGACCGGCGCGCCGTTCACCGGCGTGCGGAGCTACACCCTGACAGTCTCGGCGCCGACCATCACGGTCTCGCCCACCACCCTGGGCACGGTCGTGGTCGGCACGGCGGTCAGCCAGACGATCACCGCGTCGGGCGGGACCAGCGGCTACACCTTCGCGGTGACCAGCGGCGCTCTGCCGGCCGGTCTCACCCTGTCCGGCGACCTGCTCTCGGGCGTGCCGACGGCCTCGGGTTCGTTCAGCTTCACGATCACGGCCACCGACTCCAGCACCGGCGTGGGTCCCTACACGGGTTCGCGGGCCTATAACGTCACGGTCGGCGCGCCGACCCTGAACATGAGCCCGGCCAGCCTGTCGGCTGCGACCCAGCACGCCGCCTACAACGAGACGATCACCGCCACCGGCGGTACGTCGCCCTACACCTACACCGTGACGTCCGGCACGCTGCCGACCGGCGTCACCCTGTCGCCTACCGGCGCCCTCTCGGGGACGCCGACCGTGACGGGCACCTTCAACATCACCATCCGGGCCACCGACTCCACGACCGGCAGCGGCCCGTACATCGTCGAAACGGTCTACAGCCTGGTCGTGAACGTGCCCGCGCCGCCGACGCCGGGGGCGGTCTCCACGACCGTCGCCGCCAACAGCAGCGACAACACGGTCACCCCGGCCCTGTCCGGCGTGCCGGCGACCTCGGTCGCCGTCGCCACCGCCCCGGCTCACGGGACGGCCACGGTCAGCGGCATGACCTTCCTCTACACGCCGACGGCCGGTTACTCGGGCGCCGACAGCTTCACCTACACCGCCTCCAACGCCGGCGGGCCTTCGGCTCCGGCCACCGTCTCGATCACCGTGACCGCCCCGGTCCTGGTGGTCGCCGGCTCGCCCGCGGGCGGCACGGTGGCGGTGGCCTACGCCGGCGCGACCTTCACGGCCACGACCGGTACGGTTCCCTACACCTTCACGGGTACGGGTCTGCCGCCTGGCCTGACCCTCAGCACCGCCGGCGTCCTTTCGGGCACGCCGACCGCCGGGGGGACCTACAGCACGGTGATCACCGCCACCGACGCCTACGGCGCCACCGGTTCGGCGACCTTCTCGATCACCATCGCCGCGCCGACCCTGTCGGTGACGCCGAGCTCGCTGCCGACGGCCGACTACGGGACCGCCTATAGCCAGACCTTCCATGGGGTCGGCGGCGTGGCGCCCTACACCTACGCCCTCACCGGGACCCTCCCGACGGGCGTGTCGTTCAACACCTCGACCGGCGTGCTCTCGGGCTCGCCGACCGAGGACGGCAGCTTCCCGCTGACGGTCACGGCCACCGACTCGGCCGGCGGCTCTGGTCCCTACTCGGCCAGCGTCTCCGTCACCCTGTCGGTCAATGTGGCGCCGCCGCCGGTGGTCGAACCGACCAGCACCTCGACCCCGGCCGGGGCGTCGACCACCATCGACGTCGCGCCGCTGATCGACGGCTTCTACGACACCGTCGTCATCGTCGACCCGCCGCAACACGGCACGGCGACGGTCAGCGGCAGCGCGTCGCGGATGCGGTCGCAGGGCTCGGGCTCGGTCCAGATCATCTACACGCCGAACCCCGGCTACTATGGCTCGGACAGCTTCACCTACGCCGCCACCGGTCCTGGGGGCACCTCGTCGCCGGCCGCGATCAGCGTCGCCGTCGCCGCCCCGGCCCCGGTCGTCGTCAACGACACCGCCACGCTCGCCGCCAACGCGACGGTGAACATCGCGGTGACCGCCAACGACACCGGTCCGATCAGCACCATCGCCATCGCCACGGCCCCGAGCCACGGCACGGCGACGGTGTCGGCCCTGACCGTCAACTACGTGCCGGCCACCAACTTCTTCGGTACCGACACCTTCACCTACACGGCCACCGGCGAAGGCGGCACGGGCGGTCCGGCGACGGTCACCGTCACGGTCACCCCGCTGGCCACGCCGACCCAGACCGCTCAGGTCATCACCGTCCTGGCCGGCCAATCGGCCACCCTGGCGGCGACCCAAGGCGCCACGGGCAGCCCGTTCACGAGCGTCACCGTCGCCACCGCCCCGACCAAGGGCACGGCCACGATCAACGGTCTGAACATCGTCTACACCCCGGCCACGGGCTTCTCGGGCGCCGACGCCTTCACCTACCGGATCAACAACCCCTTCGGGGCCTCTGATCCGGTGCCGGTGACGGTGACGGTCAACCCGGCGCCGCTCACGGCCCCGCCGATCACCGTCGAGATCCTCGCCGGCCAGAAGGCGGTCGTGAACCTGGTGACCAACGCCAGCGGCGGGCCGTTCGTCGGCGCGGCGGTGGTGGCGATCACCCCGGCCAACTCGGGCGCGGCGGTCATCACCAACCCCTCGACCGGCGCCTACACCCTGACCTTCACCCCCGACAACGCCTTCGCGGGCACGGCGGTGGTGACCTACACGCTGAGCAACGCCTTCGCGACTTCGGCCCCCGGCCGGATCAACGTGATCGTCACGGCTCGTCCCGATCCCTCGCAGGATCCGGAAGTGAAGGGTCTGGTCGCGGCTCAGGACGCGGCGGCCATCCGGTTCGCCGACGCCCAGATCAGCAACTTCAACCGTCGCCTCGAGCAACTGCACAACGGCGGCGGCGCGGGTCGCGGGTTCGGGGTCAGCGTCCGCGGCGGCAACACCGAGCGGGAAGACGGGCTGGAAGCGCGCGAGCGGTTCCGCAAGTACGCCAGTCTCGGCATGAACGACGCGGCCGATCCGTCCTCGCCGCTGCTGCCGGCCGCCTCGTCGGCCGACGCGGCGCCCGGGAACGACGGCGAAGACGGCCAGGCTGGTCCCAAGCGCTGGGGCGTGTGGGCCGCGGGTTCGGCCGACTTCGGGATGCGTGACACGGTCGGTTCGCAAAGCGGCTTCCGCTTCACGACCGACGGTCTCACCGCCGGCGCCGACTACCGGGTCAACGGGCAGTTCGCCTTCGGTGTGGGCTTCGGCTACGGCCGAGACTCCAGCCGGGTCGGCAAGAACGGCACCAAGAGCCGGGCCGAAAGCTACAGCGCCGGCCTCTACGCCAGCCTGCAGCCGAGCGAGAAGACCTTCGTCGACGGGGTCATCGGCCTCGGGTCGCTGGACTTCGACACCCGCCGCTACGTCACCACGACGGGCGAGCTGGTGAACGGCCAGCGTGACGGCGACCAGGTGTTCGCGGCTCTGACCTTCGGGGTCGAGCATCGGACCCCGACCAGCCTGCTGTCGCCCTACGGACGGGTGGCCTACAGCCGGTCGGTCCTGGACGCCTTCTCGGAAGATGGTGGCGGACCCTACGGTCTGACCTACCACTCGCAGACCGTGCGCAGCCTGACCGGCACGCTGGGCCTGCGTGGGGAGTTCGCCCGCAAGACCGCCGCCGGCCTGCTGGCGCCGCGCTTCCGGGTCGAGTACTCGCACGACTTCGAGAAGGCCAACGACGCCCTGCTCAGCTACACCGACTGGGTGGGCGGGCCGACCTACCGCCTGGCGGTGGATCCGATCGACCGCGACCAGCTGCGGCTGGAGCTCGGGGCCGACCTGACGGTCAAGAGCGGCTGGAAGATCGGTCTGGACTTCGACAACTCGGTGTCGAAGGACAGCGACAGCCAGGGGGTCCGCCTCTCGGTCCAGTCGCCCTTCTGATCCTGACCCGGAGCCCTCTCCCCTTGCGGGAGAGGGTGGCCCCCGCGAAAGCGGGGGTCGGGTGAGGGGTCTCTCAGACGTCGAACGCCGCGACAGCCGACCAGCTGTCGCGGCGTTTTTCGTGAGTGCGACCCCTCATCCGTCGGCTTCGCCGACACCCCGGATCAAGTCCGGGGCAGGCTCTTCTCCCGCAAGGGGAGAAGGAACACATGAAAAACGCCCGGCGGGTCGGACCCGCCGGGCGTTCTCGTCTTCAGCGATGCGTGAAGATCAGCGGTCGAAGTTGCGGGCCAGCAGGAAGCCGAACACCGCGCCGGCCACGAAGGTCCCCAGCGCCAGGGCCAGGGGGTGGTCCTCGGCGGCCTTGTGGGCGGCTTCGGCCTTGGGTTTGGACCAGGCGATGGCCGCGTCGGTCTTGTCGTGCACGTAGTCGCGGGCGACCTGGGTCTTTTCGGTGGCGGTCTCGGCGACGGTGGCGGCGGCCTTCTTGACCGCGGCCGTGGCCTTGGCGGCGGTCTTCTTGGCGCTGCTCTTGGCGCGGGCGGAAGCGGCGCTGGCCTCGCCGGCGAGATCGGTCTTGATGGTGGCGTCGGTCATCGGCGTCTCCCGATTTGGGGTGTGTTCGAGGGCCCTGGGGGCTCCGAGGGCGTTGGAGGGCGCGGCGGCGCGCGCGGTGCGTCCGGAGACTAACACCTGGCGAGCCGGTTTGGTTCGGACAAGAGGGGCGGGCGACAGCTTTTGCGTGCATCGCCCCGCAGGCGTCCCGCAGGGCGGTTCCGAGCGCTTTCGGTCCCCCGGCGGCCTCAGTTGTCGCGCACGACCTTCAGCACGGCCTCGCCGTAGCGGTCGAGCTTGCCCTGACCCACCCCGCCCGACTTGCCCAGGGCCGCAAGGGTCTGGGGCCGCGCGGCGGCGATCTCGGCCAGGGTGGCGTCGTGGAAGATGACATAGGGCGGCACGTGCTGGGCCGAAGCCTGGTCCTTGCGCCAGGCGCGCAGGGCCTCGAACAGCAGCTGGTCGCCCGGCGGCACGGTGAGGGCCTGGCGCCGACGCAGGCTCTTGCCGCCGGAACCACCCTTGCCGCCGCCGGCGTCGCCGCCCGGGGCCTGGCGCAGCGACACCTGCCGCTCGCCGCGATAGACTTGGCGCACGCCCTCGCCGTCGCCCAGGCCGATGAGGGGCCGGCCGTCATTGGGGTCCTCGCGTAGCAGGCCTTCGAACACCAGGGTGTCGAGCAGGTCGCGCCAGCCCTGGGGGCTGAACTCCTTGCCGATGCCGAAGGTCGACATCTGGGCTTCCTGCTGCGTGACGTCCTTGGTCTTGCCCAGCAGGTGGTCGATCAATCGTCCGCGCCCGAAGCGCCCGCCCAGGCGATGGGCGGCCGACAGGGCTTTCTGCGCCGCCTGGCTGGCGTCGATCCCGCTCGGCGGGGAGACGCAGATGTCGCAGGTTCCGCAGCGCTCCACCCCTTCCTCGCCGAAATAGCGGCGGACGGCGGCGGCGCGGCAGGTCATGCCTTCCAGCATGGCGTAGAACTGCCGCAGCTTGCGGCTCTGCACCTGCTTGACCTCGTCGGGGGCCTCGCGGCTGTCGATGCGGCGGCCGGCCCAGGCGAGATCCGCGCTGCTGTAGAGGGTGATGCCCTCGGCCGGCTGGCCGTCGCGCCCGGCGCGGCCGATCTCCTGCCAATAGGCCTCGATGGCGGCCGGCGGATCGGCGTGGATGACGAAGCGGACGTCGGGCTTGTCGACCCCCATGCCGAAGGCGATGGTCGCCACCATCACCGCCTCGTCGGCCTCGAGGAACTGCTCCAGCCGGCGGGCGCGGACGGTCTTGTCGAGGCCGGCGTGATAGGCCAGGGCCGGCACGCCGTTGTCGATCAGCGCCTGGGCCAGCTTTTCGGTGGAGTCCCGGCTGCCGGCATAGACCACGCCGGCGCGGCCCGGCCGCTCGGTGACCAGCTCGATCACCCGGTCGTGGCCCTTGCCGCGCTTGCGTTCGGCGTTGAGGGCCAGTTCCGGCCGGGCGAAGCTGTCGACGAACTCGGCCGCGCCCTGCAGGCGCAGCTCGGCGCGGATGTCGTCGCGGGTGCGGGCGTCGGCGGTGGCGGTCACCGCCAGGCGCGGGGCGTTGGGGAAGACTTCCGCGATGCGGCCCAGCATCCGGTATTCGGGCCGGAAGTCGTGGCCCCACTGGCTGACGCAGTGGGCCTCGTCGACGGCCACCAGCGACAGCGGCAGGCGCGACAGCCGCTCCAGCATCCAGCCCTGCATCAGGCCTTCGGGCGACAGGTAGAGCAGGTCGAGCTGGCCGGCCTCGATGCGCCGCCAGATCTCGGCGCGCTCCTCGGGCAGGGTGTTTGAGTCCAGGCGCTCGGCGGCGACCCCGGCCTGCTGCAGCCCGGCCACCTGGTCGGCCATCAGGGCGATCAGCGGCGAGACCACCAGGCCCAGGCCCGGACGCACCAGGGCGGGGATCTGGTAGCACAGGCTCTTGCCGCCGCCGGTGGGCAGCACCGCCAGGGCGCTGCGCCCGGCCAGCAGTTCGCCGACCACCTGGGCCTGCAGGCCGCGGAAGTCCTGGTGGCCGAAGGTGCGGCGCAGGACGTCGCGCGCGGCGTCGAGCGAGGGCGGGGAGGCGAGGGCGGTGGACACGTGGCTCTTCTGGCAGGGGGAGGCTGACCCGCCAAGTGCGGAAACAGCGGATTTTTTGAGATCCCTCTCCCCTTGCGGGAGAGGGTGGCCTCCGAAGGAGGTCGGGTGAGGGGTCTCTCAGAACTCAAAACCGCGTGGGGCGGACAGGCCGGGCGGGGTGTCTCAAGTTTGAGAGACCCCTCATCCGTCGAGCGGAGTTTACCCTCGGGCCGGCTCCGCCGGACCCGGGGGGCGACACCTTCTCCCGCAAGGGGAAAAGGATCTGGGAAGCTGGATGCTTGACTCTTAGTCATCTGACTAATTAGTCTCCTGGCTCATGAACGAGGTGTTCAAGGCCCTGTCGCATCCCGCCCGCCGCCGCATGGTCGCCATGCTGCGCGACGGACCGCTGGCCTCGGGCGAGATCGCCTCGCGGTTCGAGATGGCCTGGCCGACGGTCACCGCCCACCTGGCGGCGCTGAAGACGGCGGGGCTGGTCGAGGCCGAGAAGGACGGGGCCTCGGTCCGCTATCGCCTGGTGATCTCGGCGGTCGAGGAGGCGGTGGCCTTCATGATGGACCTGATGGGCGCGGGCGAGACCGCCAGCGCGCCCGACGGGTCATTGCAAGGGGAGAACAAGGCATGAGCAGCGAGCATCCGCGCGGCCCGACGTCGCTGGACGGCGTCTCGATCCTGGTGACGGCGGCGATCGGCGCCGCGGCCCTGGCCGTCTGGCGGCTGGGACCGCCCGGCCCGATGCCGATGCACTTCGACCTGTCCGGCCAGGTCGATCGCTGGGGCGACCGGGCGCAGATGGCCCTGGCCATCGGCTTCATCGGCCTGGTGGCCGGCGGCGTGGCTTGGCTGTGCGCGGTGCTGGAGCGGCAGGCCAAGGACCCGCTGGGCGAGCGCTTCACCTGGCGACTGGGCCGGATCGTCGGTCTGGCCGTTCCGGCCTTCACCGCGGCCCTGCTGACCAGCGTGGCCTTCGACCTGCTGCCGCGCGTCGGCGGCCAGGACCTTTTCCTGCGGCTGATGATGGGCGGCATGGCCGTGCTTTTCCTGGGGCTCGGCGCTTTCGTCGGCCGGGTCAAGCCCAACCCCGTGGTCGGCGTGCGCACCTACTGGGCGCTGCGCAGCCGCCTGGCCTGGGACAAGTCCAACCGCCTGGCCGGGCGGCTGCTGAGCCTGACGGGCCTGCTCGGCCTCGTCGCCGCCCCGGTCGCTCCGCAACCCGTCGGCTTTCACGTCATGATGATCGGCATCGTCGCCTCGGGCCTGGCCGCCGGCGTCGAAAGCTGGCGGGTCTGGCGCACCGATCCCGACCGCGCCTGAGGGTGACGGATCAGGCTGACGGGCGCCGGCGAACCGCGCTATCATGCAACCTGGTCGCGAATCGGGGGATTGCGCCGTGTTCCGTAAAGCTATGCGATGGGCGGCCCTGCCGGCCGTGATGATCGCCGTCTCGGCGCAGGCGGCCGGCGGGACGCCCTACGTCAATCATAACTGGGGCTACGCCGTCACGCTGTCCGGCAAGGTCAGGCTGATCCAGAACACCCCGCCGGCGCCCAACCACGGTTTCGGCGTCCAGGTGGCCAAGCGCGCCTATCTCTGGGTCGATGGCGGTTCGTCGGACGGCGAAAACCTGGCCGAGACCGTCGAGGAGCAGACCGGCTTCCTGCTGCGCGACGAGGGCTGCGTCGTGCTCGAGCGCGCCGCCGACAGTCTCGGCGGCAAGCCGGCTCAGCGCCTCGTCCTGCGTTGCCCCGCCGACAAACCCCGGACCGGGACGGAACTGCGGCGCACGGTGATCGCCCTGGCGGCCCCGCCGGGGCATGGCGCCGCCGCCTACTCGGTCAACGTGACCTATCCGGAAGACGGCGGCGCGGAGGCCAGGCGGGCGCTGGCGCTGTTCGACGACGCCCAGCGCGGCTTCCGCTTCCTGGGAAAGCGGTAGGCGGATCGGCCGCGCCACTCGCTCCACGCCGGCCGCCGCGACGGCGGGGTTAAACCGCGTTCATCTCTCGTCAATCCTATCGCGTGTTTGGTCGGCGTGAGCTATGACACCGCCACACGGGCGGGGTTGCACGAGACCTAGGGTTACAGATGGCTAACGGCGCCTTCGGCGGAAACAAGCCGGCGAAGACTTCTCGCACGCCCCTCCAGGCGGCGCTCTATTGGGCGACGGTGCTGGGGGTCTGGGGGCTGATCTTCGTGGTCACCTTTTTCGCGGTGTTCGCGCGCGACCTGCCCGATACGTCGAAGCTGTACGACGTCACCCGCCAGCCCTCGATCAACTATCTCGACCGCTCGGGCGCCCTCTTGGCCGTGCGCGGCAGCCAGTATGCGCCGCCGGTCGATATCGACGCCCTGCCGGAATACGTGCCGGCCGCCTTCGTCGCCATCGAGGACCGCCAGTTCTACCACCACTTCGGGTTCAACCCCTGGGGCATCGGCCGCTCGCTGATCTGGAACCTGACCCACGAAGGCGGCCCCCAGCGCGGCGGCTCGACCATCACCCAGCAGCTGGCCCGCAACCTGTTCCTGAGCCCGGCCCAGAACTACAAGCGCAAGGCCCAGGAGCTGATCCTGGCCGTCTGGCTGGAGCTGAAGTTCAGCAAGAAGCAGATCCTGGCGCTCTACATGAACCGGGTCTATTTCGGCGCCGGCGCCTACGGCATCGAGGCCGCCTCGCAGCGCTATTTCAACAAGCCCGCCTCGCAGCTGACGATCGGTGAATCGGCCCTGCTGGCCGGCATGATGAAGGGCCCGGCCCGCTATTCGCCGGTCAGCGCCAGCGAGCGCGCCGCCCGCCGCGCCACCGTCGTGCTCGACGAGATGGTGCGCATCAAGGCCATCACCGCCGAGCAGCGCGACGAGGCCTTCAAGACCCCCGTGCAGGTGTCGGCCACCCTGGCCAACCAGCGCGCCCAGTACTTCACCGACTATGTCGACGCCCAGGTCCGCTCGCTCGTCGGCGAGCCCACCGAGGACCTGGTGGTCGAGACCACGCTGGACCTGCCGATCCAGGTCGCGGCCGAGCGCGCCGTGCAGCTGGGCGTCGAGGGCCACCTGAAGCAGGGCGTCCAGCAGGCCGCCCTCGTGGCCATCGACGGCGAGGGCCGCATCCGCGCCTATGTCGGCGGCGAGGACTACGGCGAAAGCCAGTTCGACCGCGCCACCAGCGCCCGCCGCCAGGCCGGCTCGGCCTTCAAGCCGTTCGTCTACCTCACCGCCATGGACCAGGGCCGCAACCCGTCGGTGATGGTGGTCGACGAACCGGTGAAGATCGGCAACTGGGAGCCCAAGAACTACACCAACAAGTACCTGGGTCCGATGACCCTGCAGACGGCCCTGGCCCAGTCGATCAACACGGTCGCCGCGCGTCTGGCCAGCGAGGTGGGCACCAGCAACGTCGCCGCCACCGCGCGCCGCCTGGGCATCACCAGCAAGATCCAGCTGGACCCGTCGATGGCCCTGGGCGCGGTCGAGGTCTCGCCGATGGAGATGGCCCAGGCCTACGCCCCGTTCGCCAATGGCGGCTTCCTGGCCAAGGGCTACGGCATCGAGCGCATCCGCACGACCAGCGGCAAGGTCCTGTACGACCACAGCGTCGACAAGGCCCAGCGCCCGGCCGTGATCGGTTCGCCGTCGCTGCAGTACATGAACCAGATGATGCGCCAGGTCGTGACCAGCGGCACCGGGACGCGGGCCAAGGTCGCCAACTACGACATCGCCGGCAAGACCGGCACCACCAGCGACTATCGTGACGCCTGGTTCGTCGGCTATACCGGCGGCTTCGTCACGGCGGTGTGGACCGGCAAGGACGACAACACCTCGATGAAGCGGGTGACCGGCGGCGGCGCCCCGGCCGAGATCTGGAAGACCTTCATGTCCGCGGCCCTGCCGCGCCTGAAGGCCACCCCGATCCCCGGCGGCGTCATCGAGCCGCCGCCCCCCGCCACCGACGACCCGATCGGCGCCCTGCTGGACCCGGCCGCCGCGCCGGAAGGCCCGGCGGCGGAGACGCCGCCGGCCGGTACGCCGGCGCCGGAGCAACTGCCTTACTAGGGTCGACATGTCCTCCGCCCCTTCCGGGGGCGGACAGACCGCGCAGCGGTCAGGTAGGGGCAAGTGTTCACCGGCACGACCTCTCGTCCTCACGCGATCTCTCGCTGAGCTGTTGGAAAGGGCTGCGGAGCGCCGGACATCGTCCAAAACCCCTCAGTCGCTCCGCGACAGCTCCCCCAGAGGGGGAGCATCTAACATCCGCAACGGCTCGTCAGCCGCCTTCCGCCTAAGCCGAGATCGCGTGCAACTCGGCCGCATGGGCCCGCAGCCACCTCCGGTGTGGCGCGGGGTCGCCCGCCAGTTCCTCGCACAGCGCCCAGAACCTCGGCCCATGGTTGGCCTCGATCAGGTGGGCGCATTCGTGGGCCACGACGTAGTCGGCGACCTCGAACGGGGCCAGGACCAGCCGCCAGCTGTAGCGGATCGCCGCCGGATGGCCCGGTCGCGCCGGGCGGCAAGAGCCCCAGCGGGCCTTCGGATCGGCGATGGCCACCGAGGGCATGGGGCGGTTAAGGGCGGCGGCGTGGTGGGCCGTGCGCTCGGTCAGGCGGGCCAGGGCCTCGCGCTTGGCCAGGCGGATGATCTTCAGCGACCAGGTGCTGTCGTCCGGCGCGATCAGGGCGTCGTCGGTCATCTTCGGTCGACCGGGACCGACCTCCAGCCGATAGGGCTTGCCCAGCAGGCGCAGGACGCCGCCCGGGGCGATGACCTGGCGGGTGGGCAGCTTGGCCAGCTGGCCGGCGATCCAGTCGGCCTTCTCGTGGGCGAAGGCCACGGCTTCCGACAGCCGGCGCTGGGTGGGGGCCAGGGCCACCACCTCGGACTTGGCCCGGTCGACCCGCAGCGAGATCCGCCGCGCCCGGCCGTCGACCTTCAGCCGCACGGCATAGCCGCCCACCTCCAGCCGGTCGCCGTCGGCGTAGCGTTGTGGGCGGAAGAGGTTCATGCTCTCTAGATCGCCCCTCGCCGGGAGTCGCGCAAGACGTGGCCCTCGAAGCGAGCATGCGGCATTGAGCGCCGTATAACGGGTGTCATCCCGGCCGAAGCGAAGCGTAGAGCCGGGATCCAGGGTGAGCCGCACCGCGTCAGCCCAGTCTCCTGGGTCCCGGACAGCCTCTACGAGGCTTCCGGGATGACAACAGGTTCTAGGGCGCCGCCGCCTAGACGTTGAAGTTCGGATCGTTCCGCAGGATGAAGTCGCGGACCCGCGGATAGATCTCCTCGCGGAACCGGCGGCCGTTGAACACCCCGTAGTGGCCCACGCCCGGCTGGACGTAGTCCTCCTTCATCGAGTCAGGCAGGGACGAGCACAGGCCGTGGGCGGCCTGGGTCTGGCCGATGCCGGAGATGTCGTCGTTCTCGCCCTCCACCGTCATCAGGCCGATGTCGGTGATCGCCTCGGGCTTCACCAGGCGGCCGCGATGAATCAGCTCGCCCTTGGGCAGCAGGTAGTTCTGGAACACGATGTCGATGGTCTGGAGGTAGAACTCCTCGGTCAGGTCCAGCACCGACAGGTACTCGTCGTAGAACTCCAGGTGCTTGTCGGCGCTGTCGCCGTCGCCCTTCACCAGGTCCTGGAAGTAGCGCTGGTGGGCCTGCTGGTGCTTCTCGGCGTTCATGCTCATGAAGCTGGCCAGCTGGACGAAGCCCGGATAGACGCGCCGGCCCATGCCCGGATAAGGCGGGGGCACGGTGTAGATCATGTTCGACTGGAACCAGGCGAACGGCTTTTCCTCGGCCAGGGTGTTGGTGACCGTCGGCGACAGGCGCGCGTCGATGGGCGAGCCCATGAAGGTCATGCTGGCCGGACGCGAGGGGTCGTTGTCCTCGGCCATCAGGGCCGCGGCGGCCAGGACGGGCGGGCCGGGCTGGCAGACGGCCACGACGTTCGGACGCGGCCCCAGGACCGTCAGCATCTGGCGGATATGGTCGATATAGTCGTGGAAGTCGAAGCGGCCCTGCAGGACCGAGACCTCGCGAGCGTTGATCCAGTCGACGATGAACACCGCGTGGTCGGGCAGGAAGGCCTCGACGGTGCCGCGCAGCAGGGTCGCGTAGTGGCCCGACAGCGGCGCGACAATCAGTACGGCGGGGTCCAGGGCGAACTTGCCGGCGCGGCGCATGTCGGCCATGTCGCGGTCGAACTGGATCAGTCGCGCCCAGGGGCTTTCCCAGACCACGGTGGGGCGCACGCGCACGTCGACCTGGCCGACCTTGACCGTGTCGATGCGCCAGTCCGGCTTGCCGTAGCGCTTGGTGACGTTCGAGAACAGGTCCGCGCCCGCGTGCATCCGCCGGCCCAGATCGGTGTCGGCCGCCGGATTCAAGGGCGAACCCCAGTATTCACGGGCCGCCAGGGCCGCGAGGCGCAAGGGCGTTGAGGCGTAGAAACTCGCTTCGTGCAGGGCGTACAGCATGGCGCATCCAAAGATGTTGCAATGCAGCATAACACGCCAGAAGCCGTGAAGGTACCGCCTTCCGGTAGCGGTACAGCGTCGCGGGGCTATCTGCCGTCCATCGCGTCCTTGATCTGCCGCGCGATCTCCTCGGGCGGCAGGTTGTAGGCGATCACCTTGTCGAACCGGCCCTTGGGATCCATCAGATAGATCGCCGTGGAGTGGTCGACGCTGTAGTCCGGCCCGTCGCCGACCTTCTTGTAGTAGGCGCGGTAGGCCTTAACGGCGGCGTCCACCTGCTGGGGCGTGCCGGTCAGGCCCAGGATGTTCTTGGGCAGGTTGTCGCCCGACAGGAAGTCCTTGACCACCTCGGGCTTGTCGCGGGCCGGGTCGACCGAGATGAAGACGATCTTCAGGTCCTTGGCCTTGGGGCCCAGCTGGTCGCTGGCGGCGGCCAGGGCCTGCAGGGTGCCGGGGCAGACGTCGGGACAGTAGGTGAAGCCGAAGAACACCGCGTTCCACTGGCCCTTCAGCGCCGCCTCGGTGGTCGGCTGGCCGTTCTGGTCGACCAACTGGAACGGTCCGCCCACCAGCGAAGGCTCCGGCGCCTTGTCCAGCACGCCCGTCTTGTAGATCAGGCCGCCGGCCACGAGCACGGCCACCAGGCCGGCAAGAATCGCGAACAACCGATGACGCGGCATGGGCGTTGAACCTTTCGCTCTCGCCAGACGGGAAATTCTGGCCTTAAGGTGCGACATGGCAGACGCGTCCCTGAAGAATGCGCCGCACAGTTCGCCCCGACCCGGGCTCGATAAGCCTGACGTCGAGGCGGCGCAAGACGAGGACTGGTCCTGGGCGGGCCCCGGGCTGCGTCACGGACGCTTAAGGGTCCGCACCCTGATCGCCCAGCGCTGGATCATGGTGGTGGGGCAGACGATCGCGGTGCTGGTGGCCGGCGTCCTCCTGGACCTGAAGATCCCCTACACCCTTTGCTTCTCCCTGATCGCCATGTCGGCTTGGCTGAACGTGCTGATCGGCCTGGCGTTCGGCGGCCAGCGGATGGCGCGCGAGCTCGAGGCCACGCTGCAGATCGCCTTCGACACCCTGCAGCTGGCGGGGATGCTTTACCTGACCGGCGGGATCATCAATCCCTTCTCGCTGCTGCTGATCGCGCCCGTCACCCTGGCCGCCGCAACCCTGCCGGCCCGGTTCGCCGCGGCCATCGGGGCCCTGGCGGTGGCCGCCTGCCTGCTGTTGGCCTTCTTCTACCTGCCGCTGCCCTATCGTCCGTCGGCGGGTCCCGGCCCGGCGCCAGGCGGCATGACCATGATGGCCATCGTGCTGTCGCGGATTCTCGGCATCGCCCTGACCGGAGCCTATGCCTGGCAGGCCGCGACGGAATCGGCGCGGATGGAGCTTGCGCTGAACGTCACCGAGACCGTCCTGGCGCGCGAGCAGCGCCTGTCGGCCCTGGGCGCCCTGGCCGCCGCCGCCGCTCACGAGTTGGGCACGCCCCTGGCCACCATCTCGGTGGTCGCCCGCGAGATGATCCGCAACGCGCCCGACGAGCAGACCCGCGAGGACGCCGAGCTGATGATCGGGCAGGCCGCCCGCTGCCGCGAGATCCTGGCGCGCCTGACCGAGATGCCCGAGGCCAAGGACGCGGTGCACGAGCGCATCAGCCTGCAGCAGCTGGTCCACGAGGTGATCGAGCCGCACATGATCCACGGGGTCCGGGTCGAGGCGGTGGTCAATGGTCCGCCCGGCGATTCCGCCCCCGACATCTGGCGGCGGGCCGAGATCCTGCACGCCCTGACGACGATCGTCGAAAACGCGGTCGACTTCGCCCGGGCCGAGGTGATCGTCGTGGCCCGCTTCGACGCCCGCGCGGTGGTGATCGAGGTGCGAGACGACGGGCCGGGTTTCTCGCCGGAGATCCTGGCCAAGCTGGGCGAGCCCTATGTCACGTCTCGTCCCGGGGCGGAGGGCTCGCGGACGGGCCACATCGGCATGGGATTGGGCTTCTTCATCGCCAAGACCCTGTTGGAACGAACGGGTGCGACGGTGGATTTCAAGAATGGACGGCGTGGCGGCGCGGTGGTCGCGGCGCGCTGGCCGCGGTCGGCGCTCGAGGCGCCGGCCATCATCGGTGCGAGCGAACTGTAATGAAACACTTGCGGCACTCCAGAATTGGGCAACAAGATAGCTCGTCCTTGGCCCGGTTGAGTGTCGGCGTTGGGAGGCGCTGAAGTTCATGGCGGATATCGGTGAAATGGTCGCGGCCCTGCCCGACAAATCCCTGCTTCTTCTAGACGATGACGCGCCTCTGAGGACGCGATTGGGTCGCGCTCTCGAACAGCGAGGATTTGCGGTGACACTGTGCGCTTCGGTCGCCGAGGCGATGAGCGCTCTGCGGACCCAGGCTCCCGCCCACGCCGTATTGGACATGCGCCTGGAAGACGGCACCGGCTTGAAGGTGGTGGAGGCTGTCCGCGACGTCCGCCCCGACGCCAAGGTCATCATGCTGACCGGCTACGGCAACATCGCCACCGCCGTCGCGGCGGTGAAGGCCGGGGTGATCGATTACCTGTCCAAGCCGGCCGACGCCGACGACGTGGCCCGCGCCCTGCTGGCCGCCAAGGACGCGGCCCCGACCCCGCCGGAAAATCCGATGAGCGCCGACCGCGTCCGCTGGGAGCACATCCAGCGGGTCTACGAAATGTGCGGCCACAACGTGTCGGAAACCGCCCGCCGCCTGAACATGCACCGGCGGACCCTGCAGCGGATCCTGGCGAAGAGAGCGCCGCGGTAGGTCGCCCGGCCGGGGACATGCCCTTGCGGCGTGTCCCCATCGGCTAGCGCCGCGCCTGTACCTGGGGATACGCCGCAAGGGGATGTCCCCGACGCAACAAGCCGCGACCGGCCTTGTGCTGATCGCGGCTTTCATTTGACAGACCCTCATCCGTCGCCTGCGGCGACACCTTCTCCCACAAGGGGAGAAGGACTTTCGTCACATCGCCGAAATCCCCCCGTCCAGCTTCAGTTCGGCGCCGGTCATGAACTTGCTCTCGTCGCTGGCCAGGTAGAGCACGGCGTTGGCGATGTCGTTTGGCTCGCCGATGTGGCCCAGCGGGATCTGGCGGCCCAGCTTCGCATGGGCCTCTTCCTTGCCCAGGCGCTGGCTCAGCGGGTCCAGGATCGGGGTGTCGATGAAGGTGGGGTGGATCGAGTTGGAGCGGATATCCAGCCCCATCTTGGCGCAGTAGAGGCCGATGTTCTTGGACAGCAGCCAGACGCCCGCCTTGGAGGCGTTGTAGGCGGGCGAATTGTGGTTGGCGATCAGGCCGGCGATCGAGCTGATGTTGATGATCGAGCCCGGCTGGTGGGCGCGCATGTACTTCAGGGCGTGCTTGGCGCCCAGGAAGACGCTGTCGACATTGATCGACATGATCCGCTTCCAGAGGTCGAACTCCATCTGCTCCAGCGGCTTGTCGCCCGCCACGCCGGCGTTGTTGAGCAGCACCGAGATCCCGCCCATGGCGGCGTCGGCCTTTTCCAGGGCCTCGATCCACTGGTCTTCCTGGGTGACGTCCAGTTCGAAGGCGAAGGCCGTGCCGGCCCCGTGGGCGGCGTTGATCTCCGCGGCCACGGCCTGGGCCCCGGCGAAGTTGATGTCGGCGACGCTGACCTTGGCGCCTTCCTCGGCCAGGCGGCGGGCGGCCGCCGCGCCCAGGCCCTGGGCCCCGCCGGTGATGAAGGCCTTCTTGCCGGCGACCCGGCCCGTGCTCTGCGCCATTTGCGGCGTCCTCCCGTTATAATTCAAACGCTAGTTTGAACTGGAAGGGCGGTGGGTGGAAGGGGGAAACGCGTCGTGCGTGGGACGCCCCCTCCGTCGCGCTGCGTATTCGCAGCGCGCCACCTCCCCCGCGATGCGGGTGAGGAGAATACGGCGCCGATCTCGCTTCTCCTCCCCCGTGCAACGGGGGAGGTGGCGGGCGAAGCCCGACGGAGGGGGCGTCAGCCCGCGATTGAATCCATGAACCGCGCCATCTCCACGTCCAGCGCGCTGACCCCGTCGGCGTCATGCGTGGTCAGCACCACCTCGACCCGGTTGTAGACGTTGAACCACTCCGGATGGTGGTCGATCTTGTCGGCCTTCAGGGCCACGCGGGTCATGAAGCCGAAGGCGGCGTTGAAGTCGGCGAACTGGAAGGTCTTGGCGATGGCGTCCTTCCCGGCGACCGAGGTCCAGCCTTGCAACTGGGCGAGGGCGGCGGCGGCGCCGATTTTGGCGGGGCGGGTCATGGCGGCTCCTGCGAGGAAATTTTCTCCCCTCAGAACGCCAATCCGGTGGTCGCCGCAAGGTCCGCCAGCAATTGCTCCTCGGTCGTGACCTTGATGGCCGTCATGCCCAGGGCCGCCGCCGGCTTACAGTTGACCCCCAAGTCGTCGAGATAGACGCAGGCCTCGGGGGCGACGCCGATCAGCTCGCACATCATCTGGTAGATGCGCGGGTCGGGCTTGCGGACCCCCGCCTTGGAGCTTTCGATCACCGCGTCGAACTGCTGGAAGATCTCGGCGATCGCCAGCGCTTTCTCGGCCGAGCCGGCCATGCCCGTGCCGTGGCCGGTGACGACGTTGTTAGTGATGCAGCCCACCTTGAACCGCGCCTTGCAGGCCTTCAGCGCGGCCACCACGCGGGGCCGCACGTCGCCGGACAGCAGGGGCAGCACCTCGGCGCCGCGCACGGCGTGGCCCAGGCGCGTCGCCTCCCCAAGGAACATCGCGTCGAAGGCCGCCGCGTCGATCTCGTTGCGCTCGAACAGCGCCCAGGCGTTGGTGTCGGGATCGGCGGCGTTGACCCGGCGGATGAAGTCCTGCGGCAGGCCGCGCTGGGCCTCAAAGCGCCGGAAGGCCTCGAACGGCGAGGTCGTGAACACCCCGCCGAAGTCCCAGATCACCGCTTCGATCGCCATGCCCGCCTCAAACACCTGTTTGACTGAAGGCTAGGCGGCTGGGCCGGTCCTGGCAATCGCCTGATGAATCTTCATGGCCACGCTCGCGTCGAAGGCGAAAGCGCGCGAAAGCACGTTTCGACAATGGTTTGTTAACCTTCTGGAGTTTGTCGCCATGGTCCGCCGTCGATTGCTTGTGCTGGGTATCGTCGCCGTCGTCTCTGGCGGGTGGAGCGCCGCCGCGTCGGCCGCCGATCGGCCCGAGGACTGCGCGACCCGGCGGGTCACCGGGCCAGGCGGCGCCTATCGCTATGACCGCGTAGAATGCCAGCCTAGGGCCGTCTGGAGCGACTTCGACCAGTGGGCGTACGAGCGGCCGCTGGACGTCGAGGACCAGCCGCTGGGGGGCGACCGCTACGGCGGCTGGACCCGGATCGTCACGGAGCCCGAGCTCGCCGGCCCGGCCGCGCCGCCGCGAACCTATCAGGTCGCGGGTCGCGATGGCGGCTTCCTGGTCTGGCCGGGCAAGCTGCCGTGAAGACTCACGTTTTTGGCCCGGGGATTGCGTGGCGGGGGGCCGCACGCATCAAATCGGGACGGGGGAACATCCAACCATGCGCCAGCCGAGCAAGCCGCTCTTCAAGACCTATGAAATCCTGGCGATCGTCGCCTTCGTGATCGCCGCCATCGGCGTCGGCAGCCTGGGGCTGGTCTATTAGGCCAGACACCCTCTTCAGGGCGGAACTGACCGCTTTCGGAACATAACGGCCCCTTCCGCGCGTTGTGGACGGGTATCCGGAGGTTCCGCCCTGACGACGCTCGCTCCCAACCCGCCGCCCAGTCTCGCCGCGCGCCTGCGCGGCCTGCCGCCGCGCGCCCGTTGGGGGATGATTGGCGCGATCCTGCTGACGATCGCCATCGTCGTCTTCCTGGTGATCTTCGACTGGAACTGGTTCCGGGGGCCGCTAGGCCGTTTCGCCTCGGCGCAATTGAAGCGCGAGGTGGTGATCACCGGCGATCTGCGCGTCCATCCCTGGTCGTTCTCGCCCAAGGCCGAAGCGTACGGCGTGCGCGTCGCCCAGCCCGACTGGGCCGCCAAGGCCGACCCCAAGAATTCGCCGGCCGGCACGCCCATGGCCAAGGTCGACCGCATCGCGGTGCAGATCAAGATCCTGCCCCTGCTGAAGGGCGACGTGATCCTGCCGCTGCTGGCCGTGGACCGTCCGGACGTGAAGCTGCTGCGCGAGGCCTCGGGCCGCGCCAACTGGACGTTCGGCGACCCCAACGCGCCCCGCAAGCCGTTGAAGTTGCCGGCCATCCAGCACTTCATCATCAATGACGGCCAACTGCGCTACGAGGACCAGCAGCGCGACATCTTCTTTCTGGGCACGGTCAGCTCCAACGAGCACGCCACGGGCGATGGCCAGGGCAAGTTCGTGCTGGAGGGCAAGGGCCAGCTGAACCGTTCGCCGTTTACCGCCATGGTCACCGGCGGGCCGCTGCTGAACATCTCGCCCAACCGGCCCTATCCGTTCGATGCCCGGGTCGACGCCGGCTCGACCCACGTGACGGCCAAGGGCGACATCACCAAGCCGTTCGACCTGGGACGGTTCGAAACCCAGCTGAACGTCTCGGGCACTGACCTGAACCGCCTCTACGCGCTGACCGGCCTGACCCTGCCCAACACCCCGCCCTACAAGATCAGCGGCCATCTGAGCCGAAAGGGCGAGCGGTTCGACTTCAACAAGCTGAGCGGCCGGATCGGCGACAGCGACGTGTCGGGCGACCTGTTCGTGCTGATGGGCAAGGAGCGGCCCTATCTGGAGGCCGACCTGCAGTCCAAGCGCCTGGACTTCGACGACCTGGGCAGCCTGGTGGGCGCGGCGCCCGCGACGGGTCGCGGCGAAACAGCCTCGGCCGGCCAGAAGGTCGAGGCTGTGCAGCGCGACGCCACTCAGCGCCTGCTGCCGGACGCCACCCTGCAGGTCGACCGCGTCAAGGCCATGGACGCCAAGGTCAAGTACCGCGCCCTGGCGGTCAACGCGCCGAACCTGCCGTTGAAGAAGGTCCGCCTGGACCTGACGCTGGAGAAGGGCGTGCTGACCATGGACCCGATCGCCTTCACCTTCTCGCGGGGCGATCTGGCGGGAAAGGTCCGGCTGGACGCCAATCCCAAGGTGCCGCGCACCGACCTGGACCTGCGCCTGACCAACGCCAAGCTCGAGGACTTCATCACCATCAAGAGCGACGGCCAGCCGGCCATCGAGGGCGGGGTGATGGCGCGGGCCAAGCTGACCGGCTACGGCAATTCGGTGCACCGTGCGGCGTCCACCGCCGACGGCCAGGTGACCCTGGTCTCGCCCAAGGGCGAAATCCGCCAGGCCTTCGCCGAGCTCGTGGGCGTCAACGCCTCCAAGGGCCTGATCATGCTGCTCAGCAAGGACAACAAGCAGACCAGCGTCCGCTGCGCCGTGGCCGACTTCACCGTCAAGGACGGCATCATGACGTCGAACCACATCGTCGCCGACACCGGCGTGGTCCTGGCGCGCGGCAAGGGCACGATCGACCTGCGCAACGAGCGTCTGGACCTGAAGATCGACGGTGACAGCAAGAAGCCGCGCCTGGTGCGGCTGTTCATCCCGATCACGATCCGCGGCCCGTTCATGTCGCCGAAGATCGGGCTCGAGACCGGCGGGGCTGTGGCCCAGGGCGGGATCGCCGCGGCGCTGGGCGCGCTGGTCTCACCGCTGGCCGCCATCCTGCCCTTCGTCACCGGCGGCGAGGCCAAGGACGCCGACTGCGCCAGCTTGGTCGCCGAGGCTCGCAGCGACGGCGCGCCGGTGAAGGTGGCCCAGACCACGCCGGCCAAGGCGAAGAAGTAGCGATCCTCCCCCCGTGGGGGAGGTGTCGGCGAAGCCGACGGAGGGGGGAGTGATTGGCGGGACCGGGTCTGGGTCGACGATCCCAATCCTCCCCCCACCGGCCTTCGGCGCCTCCCCCACAGGGGGAGGGACTTTCGCCGCTAGCCCAATCGCAACCCCCGCGCTAAGCTCCGCCTATCCGAAACCCAGTGTGGTTCATGTCCGAGATTGTGTGCGAGGCCCGGGCCTAAGGCTCCGAACCTCCCGTTCGTAAGCTGATCAGGCCCCGATCCGTCGCATCCCACGCGAGGGATGCGTTCTCACGCCTCGATCCTCGGACCACTTCCTTGAACATCTCGAAATCGCAGCAACGCACGCTGCACGCGCTGGCGCAGGGCGCCCGCATCGAACTCCTGCGCGACGACCACGGCCGCGTCGTCGGCGCCGACTGCATCACCGGCGAAGGCTGGCGTCTCAGCGACTGCTCGCTGGGCGTCTTCAAGAGCCTCAAGCGGCGGCGCTTCATCGCCAGCACGGGCGGGGGACCCTACCGGATCACCCGCCTGGGGGCGGCCAGCCTGCGCAGCCAGCTGGACAACCGCACGACCGCTCGGGCGTGGTGACTTAAGTCCGCCGGAAGAAGAAGACGCGCGCGGCGCCGTAGTCGCGCGCGTCGAGCCGCTCGAAGCCTTCCGGCGTCGGGTCGGGCTCGTCGCGACCGCGCTCGAACATCACGATCGCGCCGGGCGCCAGCCAGTCGCCGGCCAGCATGGCGGCCAGGGCCTTCTCGCCCAGGCCCTTGGCGTAGGGCGGGTCGAGGAAGGCGATGTCGAACGGGGCCCCGACGCTGCCCGGACGCAGGCCCGGATCGGTGGCGTCGCGGCGGTGGACGCGGGCCTGGCCGAACAGGCCGAAGGCTTCCATGTTCTCGCGGATAGCGCCGCGCGCGGCGTCGTCGGTCTCGACGAACAGGCAGAAGGCCGCGCCGCGCGACATCGCCTCCAGGCCCAGGGCCCCGGAGCCGGCGAAGACGTCGATCACCCGCGCGCCATGCAGTTCGGGCGCCCAGGCCGCGTGTTCCAGGATGTTGAACACCGCCTGCCGGGCCCGGTCGGACGTGGGACGGGTCTTGTCGCCCGGCGGGGTGACGATGGCCTTGCCGCGATACTGGCCCGAGACGATGCGCAAGCCTCAGCCCTCCGCGGTCGCCGGCGTCCTCGCCCGGGCCATGCGCCGGTTGACCAGCGAGAGCCCGGCCACCAGCAGGGCGATCCCCAGCCAGCCCCAGGGCGTGCGGGTGATGATGCTGAGGAAGGTCAGGCTGCACATCAGCCCGGGCAGCAAGGCCACGCGCAGCAGGACGTAGATCTTCTCGACGATAGACATCGGCTCGGTCAGCCCGCCGATGAAGGCGGCGTAACCCCAGGCCACGGCATGGGCCAGGCCGATGGCGGTCACCAGGCCCACATAGACGAGCACCGAACCCGCCGAGCCGCTTTCCCAGAGCAGTTCGGTGCCGAGCGGCAGCAGGGCCAGCAGGCCCAGCATGACCAGGTTCAGGACGTCCAGGGCGCCGTCGGCCCGGAGCAGACGCGAAAAAATCCGGCGGTGACTGATCCAGTAGATGCCCACCACGCCGAAGCTCACGGCGTAGGCGGTCAGCTTGTGCTGCATCTGGCCGAACAGGTCGGCCACGCCGCGCCAGTGCTCGGGCGGATGGATCTCGATGGCCAGAAGGGTGATGGCGATCGCGAACACCGCGTCCGAGAACAGGATCATCCGATGAAGATGCTGTGCTTCCTTGTTGGTGATGTCGGTCATGGGCGCCCCCTTGGCCTGCCTGGCCGTTCGATTCTGCCTGGATGTGTGCCGCGCGCGGGCTGTCGCGGCAAGTCGCGTGTCGCGCCGCTTGCGTCTCCGGCGGCGAACGCCTAGCGATGATCCACAACCCGATCGGAAACCGTGGTGCTAGCAGAGCTTCGACAGTCGCCGTTCCTGGACGATCTGACGCCGGCGGACCGGCGCGTCGTCCCGCTGCTGCTCACCCTGCCCATCGGCGTGCTGGCGGCCCTGCTGGCCGCCATCGTCTGCGGCCTGGCCGTGTTCGTGGCCTTCGCGATCGGCGGCGGGGGCGTGGAGTCGGTCGAGCGCCTGATGGCGATGATCGGGCGCGGCGAGGCGCCGAGCGGCCTGACCCAGATCGCCTTCGTGCTGGGCCTGCTGGCGGTGGTCAACGGGGGCATGGCCCTGGCCTTCGTGGCCGTGGCCGCCCTGCTGCATCGTCGCCGGCTGACCTCGTATTTCACCGCCGCCCCGCGCTTCCGCTGGAGGCTGCTGCTGGCGGGGCTTGGCCTGTTCGCGGTCACCATCGGCCCGCTGCTGCTGGCCTCGGCGGCCCTGGACCCCAAGGCGCCCGGCGCCCCGATCCTGGCGATCAGCCCCGACCTGGGCGGCCGGCTGGTCTACCTAGCCCTGGTCGTGTCGCTGTTCCTGATCGCCGCCGCCGCCGAAGAGCTGGTCTTCCGGGGCTGGCTGATCAAGATCGTGGGCGCCTGGTTCCCCGATCCGCGCGCCGTGCTGGTGATCAGCGGACTGCTGTTCTCGGCCGTCCACCTCGACCCCAATCTGGACGCCTTCCTGATGCGGCTGGCGATGGGGGTTGGCCTGGCCTGGATGACGCTGCGCCTGGGCGGGATCGAGTTCGCCATAGGCGCGCACGCGGCCAACAACATCGTCATCCTGCTGTTCGTCCAGCCGATGGCGCTGAAGCCCGAGCCGGCGCACGACTTCCCGCTCGAGACCCTGGTGATCGCGCCGCTGATGCTGGCCGGCTATGTGGCCCTGGCCGAGATCGCCGCACGGTGGGCCCCGCTGCGTCGCTGGACCCGCCTGGCGGCGACCTAGCGCCTGCCGCCGGAGCGCGGCGCGCCCTTCGGACCGCCCGGCTTTCCGGCCGATTTTCCGCCTGGCTTGCCCGCGCCACCGCCCAGCGGCTTGTAGCCGTTGGCCCGCAGCGCGCCGGGCTTGGGCTTGGCGGCCGCCTTGGACGGCGCTTCGCCCTTGCCGCGCTTGTCGGCGGCCTTCTCGGCCAGGGCCTTTTCACGGATACGCTTGTCGGCCGCCTCGCGGGGCGACAGGGCCCTGGGGCCGACGATCTTGCTCTCGATGGACTTCTTGCCGGGGCGCGCGCCCGGCTTGCCCAAACCCGGCTTGCCTGGTGCGGACTTGCCGGCTCCCGGCTTGCCGCCCGTCTTGCTGATGATCACCGGCTTCTTCTTCGGCTTGGCCCAGCCCGGCTTGCGAACGAACTTCTCTTCCTCGACCTTCTCCTCGGGCGGCAGGACGGCGAATTGGGTCATCTTGCCGACCCGGGGCACGCCGCGCCGCTGGACGTCGCCGCCGCCGGCCTGGCCGGGGGCCTTCAGCGGATCGGCCACGCCGACGAACTTGGGCTTGTCGCCCTGCGGCATGTTCTCGTCAGGCACGATGCCTTCCAGCAGCTCGCGGATCACCCGGGGGCCGACCTCCTCGACCTGGCCCGGCAGCAGCGTGCCAAGGGCGAACGGGCCGTAGGACAGGCGGATCAGGCGGTTGACCTTCAGGCCGATGGCCTCCAGCACCTTGCGGACCTCGCGGTTCTTGCCTTCGCTGAGGCTGACGGTGATCCAGAGGTTGCGGCCGCCGGCCTTGTCCTGGGCCTTGTCGAGGCGGGCCTCGATGGCGCCGTAGCGCACGCCCTCGACGGTGATCCCATCCTTCAGACGGTCGAGCTTCTCCTGGGTGGTCACGCCAAAGGCCCGCACCCGGTATCGACGCTGCCAGGCGTTCTGCGGCATCTCCAGCGCCCGCGACAGCTCACCGTCGTTTGTCAGCAGCAGCAGGCCCTCGGAATTGAGGTCCAGGCGGCCCACGGAAATCACGCGCGGCAGGTCGCGGGGCAGCGCCTGGAACACCGTTGGGCGGTTCTTCGGATCGTTGTGCGAGGTCAGCAGGCCCGTCGGCTTGTGATAGCGGAAGATCCGCGTCGGCTCGGGCTCGTCGATCATCTTGCCGTCGACGGTTAGGATGTCGCCGGGACGGACCTTGACGGCGGGCGTGGTTAGCACCGTCCCATTCAGGGCCACCTTGCCGGCCTCGATCAGCCGCTCGACCTCGCGACGCGACGCCACGCCCGAGCGGGCCAGCATCTTGGCGACGCGTTCGCCTTGATCGCCTTCGCCCTCGGGCCCGTCCTCCAGGTCGCCTTGACCCAGCAGGGCGTTGTCATGCAGGTGGGGCTGGTATTTCTCGGTCACGGCGTCGTCCTTCAAGGGCTGGGCGCATCTCACGATGGGCGGCTTTCTAATGCGCACCGATCCCCCGCAGGATCAAGACGCCCGGGATTTGGAGGCCATGGCGCTCGCGCTCGCGGAGGCGCGCGCCGCCGCGCAGGCCGGCGAGACGCCAGTGGGAGCGGTGATCCTGGATCCCGCGACCGGCGAGGTGATCGCCAAGGCGGGCAACGGTCCGATCGGCGCCCACGACCCCACCGCCCACGCCGAGATCGCGGCCATGCGCATCGCGGCGGCCAAGCTGGGGAATTATCGCCTCACCGACCTGACCCTGGTGGTGACCCTGGAACCCTGCGCCATGTGCGCCGGCGCGATCAGCCACGCCCGCATCGGCCGCGTGGTGTTCGGCGCCGAGGACCCCAAGGGCGGGGCGGTGGTCCACGGCCCCAAGTTCTTCGCCCAGCCCACCTGCCACTGGCGGCCGGACGTCACGGGCGGGGTGATGGCGCAGGAGAGCGCCGAGCTGCTGCGGGGGTTCTTCCGCGAGCGGCGGAAGAAGTAGGTCCCTAGTTCACCATCGCCGAGCCGAGCAGCACCTTGCTGCCCTTGCGGCCCAGCACCTTGTCGGCGGCGTCCTGCATCTTGCCGCCCAGATAGTTCAGATCCGGCGGCGCGCCGCGCGGCATGCCGGCGGTATAGGTCATCAGCACCTGGGCGAAGGCCGCGCGCAGGCGCGGTTCCGACTGCTGGGCGCGCTCCATCAGGGCCGGGTCCTTGGCCTCGACGCCGGCTTCCAGGGTCATGACGCCCCGCCGGCCGTCGCGGCGGATGGTGGTGGCGGTCAGCGGCTGGAGCGCGAAATAGGTCGGCGGCGCCTTCTTCTCCTCCTTGCCGGAATTGGCTAGGGCGGGAGGAGCCGGCAGGCTGGCGGCGGCCAGCAGCGACAGGACGGACAGGAGGAGGGCGCGGCGCATGGCTCCTTCTGACACGACGTGGTTGACGTCCTCTTTACATCTGACGGGCACAAAGGGGCGTTAACCATGAAACGTCCCGCGCGCGGCCGATCGCTCGCAGCGCGGCGCGGGGACGCAGGAGACTGAAATTGGGGCGTTTTTCACCGAAAAAGCTCGATCTGGACGGCAAGGTGATCCTGGTCACCGGCGGCACCGGTTCGTTTGGCCGTCGTTTCATCGAAACCGTCCTGCGACGCGCCAACCCGCGGAAGGTCATCATCTATTCCCGCGACGAATTGAAGCAGAGCGACATGCAGCTGGAGCTGCGCGAGCAGTTCGACGAAGCGACCTGCGCCAAGCTGCGCTTCTTCCTGGGCGACGTGCGCGACCGTGAGCGCCTGACCCTGGCGCTGCGCGGCGTCGACATCGTGATCCACGCCGCCGCCCTGAAACAGGTGCCGGCCGCCGAGTACAACCCCTCGGAATGCATCCACACCAACGTGCTGGGCGCCGAGAACGTGGTCTGGGCCAGCCTCAACAACCACGTCAAGCAGGTGGTCGCCCTGTCGACCGACAAGGCCTGCAACCCGATCAACCTGTACGGCGCTACCAAGCTGGCCTCGGACAAGACGTTCGTTGCCGCCAACAACCTGTCGGGCGACATCGGCACCCGCTTCGCGGTGGTCCGCTACGGCAACGTGGTGGGTTCGCGCGGCAGCGTCGTGCCGCTCTACAAGCGCCTGCTGAGCCAGGGCGCGACCGAGCTGCCGATCACCGACGAGCGCATGACCCGGTTCTGGATCACCCTGAACCAGGGCGTGGAGTTCGTGCTGTCGTCGCTGGAGATCATGCGCGGCGGCGAGATCTTCGTGCCCAAGATCCCGTCCATGACCATGCCCGACCTGGTCAAGGCCATGTCGCCCAGCGCCGGCGTCAAGATCATCGGCATCCGCCCGGGCGAGAAGCTGC
>Ga0102591_1001519_pt1 | contig 31200 bp, 29 predicted proteins | sample AraplaCol_mCL_r2_2_FD_76860 | JGI IMG/M metagenome (GOLD analysis project Ga0102591, IMG submission 76860) | Arabidopsis root microbial communities from North Carolina, USA - plate scrape MF_Col_mCL_r2 (SPADES assembly) (version 2) | ecosystem: Host-associated > Plants > Roots > Endosphere...
GCAGCGACATCCTTCCGCAACTGCCGTACTTGATCCAGGCGGTGGCCGGCAGCCTGCGCCGTGGCGCGATGCTGTTCGCCGACTACGGGTATACGCGTTCCGAGTTCTACCTCCCCGAACGCAACGACGGCACCCTGAGGGCGTTCTATCGCCACCGCGCGCATGGCGATGCGTATTACCTGCCGGGGCTGCAGGACCTCACGGCGTCCGTGGACTTCACGGCGCTCGCGGAGGCCGGCAACAGCGCGGGCTTCGGCGTGGCGGCATACATGCCGCAGGCGCAGTTCCTGATCGCCGCCGGTCTGCAGGCATGCTTCGAAGACGACTACCTTGCGCTCACCGACGAAGCGGCGCGCTATCGTCTGTCGCAGGAAGTGAAGAAGCTCACCATGCCCGACCAGATGGGCGAGCGTTTCCAGGTGATGCTCTTCGCCAAGGGCATCGACGCCGCGGCGCTGCCGGAAGGCGTGATGGCGGCCGACCAGGGCTCGCGTCTATAGATCCATCCAGAGCGCATCGCGAGCCCGGCATCCCGTCCCCGGGCTCGCCGTTACTCCGACCTTTCCCCTTCAGGCTCGCCGCTACCCGGTGGGAGCCAGCCTGCTGGCGATCCCGCGGCAGCGGGCACCCCGCGACCGAATCCGGCCAGCCCGCCACGGGCTGTCGGTAAATCCGCTCATCGGATGATTCGCGACCCGCGTCATCGCGCGTGCCACCTTCGTAAGACTGCATACGGAAAACCTCAGGAAACGAGAAGCCAGCTGGCTGGTATCTCCACACCGACCGAACGCGACCGCGATCGAACCGCGAAATGACACTACCCGATGGGTGTCATTTCGTACGTGACCGACCTGAGATGGGTGTGCGTTACGCGACCAGTTGCATGCTCGCATGACGATGCGGAGAACGTAGACCGCCACGCGGGATCGTTCGCGCGAAACATAGAAGTTTTCTGAAAAATCGCTGTCGTCGTCCCTTGAGTCGTCGCGATGGGGCAGACTGTGCGGTTCAAGTGAGCGTCCGGCAGCCAAAACTTCGCGCTGCCGGATCGAACCTAAGCCGACAAGGAACATGCTCGTGGCTAGCTACGAAGAAACGTTCGAGTGGATCGACTTCCCGCAAGGACGGGTTCGCTATGCGGGAACGGCGCGGGGTAGAGACGAGCCCCCGATCAATGTGTTCGCGGTGGAGATTCTTGGCTCGATCCACCATGGCGAAATAAAGCGGAACTTCTTCTCCGACGGGGCTCGGTTCGACGTCGAGATCGTGTCGTTTGGATGGTTCAAGGAGGACTGGTGCGGAACCGTCCCAGTCCCCGCATATTCCGCTGCGTTCACCGCTTCTCAGATAAATGATGTGCAAGCCCTTATCTGCCAAGCCGTGGCGATCTGGGATCAAATGGCGAATAAGCCTAGCTTTTTGTCTAGTACAAAGGCGTGCTTTACAGGCGACATTGCCTTTCGTGAGGGCTGGGTCCTTGTCAAGGAAGGGGGGAGTGCTCGTTGATGGAGTTCTCGAGGGATATCGAGCGCATTCAGCACGCAAGGACGCTAAGGGATATTCAGCAGATTGTTCGTTCCTATTCTGCAAGATCACTGGATGCAGAGGCTGCGCTTTATAGCGGCATGATCGGCGAAACGCACTCGAATACAATTGCTGTCGCGAATGCGCAGGCGACACATGCATCGATCATCGACCATACGCCGCGCGGCCATTTTCTTGCGAACAAAGGGGTGGCCGATGCCATCCGAGAGTCATCTTTTCGCATCTTCGAGGCTCAGGGCGCTGGTGCGGGCCTTGCTGAAAAGCTCCGCGATGACTTCCTTTACGGTGATGCGAGCGCACCTGCACACAGCCCCACGAGCATCCAGAACTGCCTCTGGTGCGAAGCCTCGCGCGACTTTGCCTCGTCGCTCCGCGGCGATGTAAAAGTCATCGCCGTCAACGCGAACCCGCAGCGGGTGTTCGCGCAGGTGGAGATTCCCACCGCATTGCAGAATCCCCGCGTTCGCAGCCTCGGCGGCGTGCCAGTGGAGTTGCTGCGCACTACGTATGCGGAGCTGGGCGTGGAAGGTGTGCTTCCGCAGGTACAAGCCGCCTATGTCAGGGAAGCGTCCCTCGCTGGCCTGCTGTCGACGCCCGTCGCCGGGCCGGTGGCTGGAATTCGCCGCGCACCGGCCGCGACGTTCCGTGTGGCGCAGGTCGCGACCAAGGCGCTGGGCGCGGCCGCTACCGCTTACGACGGCGTCGCGTCGGTACGTCAGGCGATGCGCTTGAGCGAGCAGGGCAACGACACGGGTGCGCAGTCGCATATCGTCGGCTCGGTGGCGCGTAGCGTCGGTGGGTGGGGCGGTGCGGCGCTGGGTGCGTCCACGGGCGCGGCGCTCACTGCCGAGACCGGGCCGGGTGCGTTGCTTGGCGGCGCCGTTGGCGGTATCGCAGGCGCTGTCGCCGGGGACAGGCTGGCGGCGTGGATCGATCGCCATCGCATCAACCATCAGACGGATGCCGAAGGACATCGCTGGGCCTTCGATCCGGCGCATCCGGCAAACGGATGGACGCGTACCGTCACCGGCGAACTGGATGCACAGGCCACGGTGGATCGCGGCTTTCCCGTCTACATCTCGCAGACGCTGACGGCATCGCCCGAACTCGCCGATCGGCTCAACTATCAGGCGTCGAGTCGCGCGGTGGAACTGGCGCTGTCGGCGCCACCCACGCCCCACGATCCGTATCGAGCCGCCTCGACGCCGGACGACCACCGACCCGGCCATCTTTACGAGGGCGACTGGCAGCGTGACGCCCAGACCGGACGGTGGTCGCGACAGGTCACCGATAGCCACGTCGGACTGAGCATGCAGCGTTTCGATACCGAAACCGCCTCGCCGTCGCGAGCCGCGGCACTGGATCGACACGCCCAGGAGGTCGTGGCGGCGAACCTTCAGGCGATGCCGGCGATGGTCGCTGCCGACTATCAGGCTGCGTACGACCGGTTTGGCTGGTCACGACATGGCGACATGCCCGCCGCCGTCCTCGACGCTATCACGCATCCTGGGCGCATGGTCGCTTCCGACGGCCAGACCTATACACAAGGTCCCGACGGGCGCTGGACGACGCCCGGCACGCTCTACGGCCGCAATCCGGCCGACGCCTCCGTTCAGCACGAGCTGGACGTCGCATATCGGCGCTTGCAGCAGGCTTCCGCCGAGACCGATGAAGGGTCGACGGCATCCGGCTCGGAGGATTCGGACAACACCACGGCGATCGGCGCGCTCGCGCGGAAGCACGATGCCCCGGCTGAGCACGTCACCGTACCGCTCGGCGTCGCGCCTCGCACCATCGGGTTGGCCGGGCCGGGCTTTGGCCGCGGAAGCGACGAGCGCGCCGCTACGTCCGGGTCCGACGGGCGAGCGGCGGTACCTCATGACACCCGTGACGCGCCGGGCCGGCCTGCGGATTCGCCGATCTTCGACGCGGCGGAACAGCATCGCTTGTATCGCGACGCCATGAATCGCCAGCGCGAAGAGCAAGCGGAGACATGGCAACGTGAGCAGGATGGGCGCAATGAGAGGCGGCGAACGGATGATCGCGCTGCGGATGACCGGACGTGGGACGAATGGGCGTATCGCTATCACGCCGACGAAGATCGATACAGGCAGCACCAGGATGCGCTCGATAGCGAGCGGCGATTCGTCGACACGCCGATCCCTGCGAGTCGGTCCGACGACCAACGCGTGTCGCCCGAGACCGAAGCGGCGCGACGTGCGCTGGCAGAAACCCACGCGCCGGCAAGCCACCGCCAGGCAGCGTTGCGCCATGCGCCGCGTATCGAGGGGGAGGGCGGCGATCCCGGGAGCCGGCCACTCGCGGATCGATCATGGAAACGCGTGCCGGAATCCCCCGTGGTGATGGAATCGGAGCACGAACGGTCGATGCGTGAAGCAAGGCATCCCCAACCGATACCCGATCCGTCGGCGATCGACGCTATCTGGCTCAGGAACCTCGACACGCCACGCTGGGACGAGGCCCGGGACGTCGACCACATCCTGTTCCAGCGGGACGACAGCCACGCCAACGGGCGTACGGTCGCTCACGACGACCCGTTTCCGCATGCGGTGGATCCCATCGCCAGTCCCGGCACGCCCGATCCCTACGCCAACATCGATCCAGCCGATCCATTTTCGTACAACCCGTATCTCCCCGGCATGCCCGAGGAAGACAAGGACATGGCCGACATGTGGCTGGCCCTTCAGTCGAACAACACGCAAGCCATCGACAGGGCGTTCGACAAACTGGCGCAGCGACCCGAGGTACAACAGCTGCTGGACGAGGCCGCCGACATCCTGGAGCGCGAGCGCATCGAACTCGCGGCGCAGCGCCAGGCGGCGCTGGACGAACAGCGGCGGATCGACGAAATGATCCGCGCCCAACGGGAAGCCGAAGCGCAGCAGCACGGACCGGTGAAGGTACTCACGCTCGGCCTGCAGCCGCTGACGGCGATGGACATGGGCGGTGGTTCTGGCGGCGACGGCGGTGGTGGCGACGGCGGCGGTTGAGTTTCAGTCGACGAAGGAAAGGAACATCCAATGGACAGGTACCCAAATGAGCGTGGTGCGCATGCCCCGGCCATGCAACTCATCGCGTTGCAGAAAATGGCGGACACGCAGGCAGCCAGGCTGGCGCGGACGATCCGGCAGGAAGAGGAAGCAGCCAGCCGATTGTTCGACGTGCAGGTCACCGCATGCCTGAAGGCGGCGCGCGCCGAGCAGGACATCGTGTTCGACCAGATGAAGGCCGCGGTGCGACGAGTCGAGATGTCGCACGACATGTTCTTCCGCTATCGCCGAGGCCTCTACATCGGGGTCGGAAGCCTGCTCGCACTGTCGGTCGTCAGTCTCGTGATCGTCTATCAGGCCTTGTTCGGTCACTACAGGCAGGAGTACGCACGACTGATCTCGGAGGTCGCGTATCTGAAAGCGATCGACGCCGCGGACGTCGCACCGTGCGGTAACGGGCGGCTGTGTGCGCGTATCAGCAAGAGCGGGGCGCGCTTTGGCGCGAAGAATGAATACCGGCTCGTCGAGCCACGGAAGTAGTCGGTACGTCCTGCCTTCCGGGCCTTGTTGACGCCATTCTCTGCCTAAGACACGGGCTTCGGTACGCCCGCGATCGCCGACGCCTGGGCCTTCTTCATGGCCTCGCCGATCGCCGGACCCTGCAGTCCCTGCGCGACGAACGGCTGCGAGGTGATCGACGCGGCGGCGGTGCGGCAGGCGCGGAGGAAATCGGCCTGCGGATAGTCCGCCTGCGCGCTGCCGAGGCGTCCGCGCTTGTCGGCCATGCACGCGAGCAGGAACGTTTCCAGACGCTCGGGTCGACGCAGTGCGCCGAGCGCGTCGAGCAGCCGCAGGATCGTCGTCGGTCTGAGCTCCAGCGCCATGTGCGCGTTGAGATGGTGCTTGCAGACCATCTCCGCCATGAACGCGTACTCGACCGGGACCTTCAGGCGTGCGGAGATCGCCCGCACGGGTTCGATGCCGCGTTGCTCGTGCATGATGTGCCGCGGCAGCACGTCGGCCGGTGTCAGTGCCTTGCCGAGGTCGTGCGTGAACGCGCACCAGCCCACCAGCGAGTCGCCGGGCGCGAGCGCCGCGGCGGCGTCGAGCACGAGTTCCTCGTGGATGCCGGTATCCACCTCGGGATGGTACTCCGGGCGTTGCGGCACGCCGTAGAGCGCGTCGACCTCGGGAAACAGCACGCGCAGGGCGCCGCTGTCGCGCAGCACGCGCAGGAAGGCCGATGGCATCGGTTCGGCCAGCGCCTTGCGCGTTTCCGTCCAGACACGTTCCGGCACGAGGTGATCCACCTCGCCGTCGTCGACCATCCGCCGCATCAGCGCCATCGTTTCGTCGGCGACGCGAAAGCCCAGCGGGGCATAGCGCGCGGCGAACCGCGCCACGCGCAGGAGGCGCACGGGGTCTTCCGCGAACGCGTCGGAGACATGCCGGAGCACGCGCGCCTCGATGTCGCCCACGCCGCCGAATGGATCGACGAGCGTGCCGTCCTCGCGCTGCGCGATGGCGTTGATGGTGAGGTCGCGGCGCTCGAGGTCCTGTTCGACGGTCACCGACGGATCGGCGTGGAACGCGAAGCCGTGATAGCCGCGACCGGTCTTGCGTTCCGTGCGCGCGAGCGCGTACTCCTCTTTGGTGTCGCCATGGAGGAAGACGGGAAAATCCTTGCCGACGGCGCGGTAACCCTGCGCCAGCATGTCCTCGGGCGTGGCGCCCACGACGACCCAGTCGCGATCGACGACGGGGCGGCCGAGCAGTTGGTCGCGGACGGCGCCGCCGACGAGATAGATGTCCATGATCGGGGTCAGTGTCGTCGGCGGCTACGCGCTTCGTCGAGGCGCCGGTGGCGGACGGGCTGGCCGAGCAGGCGCGGAAGCCAGTCGCTCAGCCGTTGCGGATGGATGCCCAGCTGCGCGAGACCATCGGACTGGCCGACCGCATCGACGAGCAGGGAGCGGAAATTGTCCGGCGAGAACGGCTTGCCCGGAACGAACTGCGCGACGGACGCCTGCAGGCGGCCGAGCGCGTCGGGCATCGGCAGTATCACGCGGTGCCGGCCGCGCGCATCGCGAATCGCGCGCACGAGGTCGATCAGCGTCCACGTCTCGGGGCCGTACAGCTCATAGGTGCGCAGTACCGTCGACGCATCGTTCACCCCGCGTGCGATCGCTTCGACGACGTCGCCCACGTAGACGGGCGCCATCTTCGCCTGCGGCCGCGGCAGCGGCATGACCGGCGCGATGCGCAGCAGGCTGTCGAAGCGCGAGACCAGTCCGTCGCCGGGGCCGAAGATCGTGCTCGGTTCGTAGATCGTCCAGTCGAGCGTGGAGGACCGCACGAGCGCTTCGGCCTCCCCGCGCGAGCGCAGGTAGCCCGAGGTGCCCTTGCCGGCATTCAGCGAGCTCATCATGTGCAGCCGGTGCACGCCCGCGGCGCGGCACGCGTCGATCACGAGGCGGGTCAGCCCCACGTGGACGCGTTCGAACGTATTGCGGCCGCTCTCGTTGAGGATGCCGACCATCTGGATGACCGCGTCCGCGCCGGCGATATGGCGATGGAGCGTGGCGGGATCGTAGACATCGGCGCTGGCGATCGCGACGTTGCGGCCCACGCCGCGCTGGCGGTGGGCTTCGCGGTTGCGCGAGAGCAGCAGCACGTGGTGACCGTCGGCGGTGAGCCGAGGCACCAGGCGGCTTCCGACGAAGCCGGTACCGCCGAGGATGACGATGCGTTGGACGTTCATGAGCGAATTCCCGCGGGGCGTTCGACCCGGCCAGCGTAGGCCGCTTGTCCGTCGAAAGCCACGCGGATCAACGCTGGGGTTCCTGGGCGGCGGGGGCCGAGGTCGCTTCCGCCGGCGCGGGCTCGAGAACGGCCGGTGGCGACGCCGGCGCCGGCGTCGCCACGGCGGGCGCGGGGCAGGAGACGGGCTTGCGCACCGCGCCCGGCACCGGGAGGGCATAGGCGCTGCCGAAGGAGGTCATGCGGGATGCGATGGGCAGGGCATTGCCGTTGAGGCGCCAGTCGTAGATCACGGCGAACGCCATCACGCGCGCGACGTACTCGCGCGTCTCCTTGTAGGGAATGCTGGCGACGAACAGGTCCGGTTCGAGCGTCCCACGTGCGCCGACCCACTGGTCGACCTTGTTCGGCCCGGCGTTGTAGGCGGCGCTCGCGAGCCACGGCGCGCCGTTGTAGCGGGCGGCCATCTGCGCGAGGTAACGCGTGCCGAGCACGATGTTGGTGGTCTGCTCGTAGAGGCTCTCGCCGCCGGCCCACGCGAGGCCGTTGCGTTGCGCGACGAGGGCCGCGGTCGACGGCAGCAGCTGCATGAGGCCACGCGCGTCCGCGCCCGAGCGCGCGTCGCTCATCCATGCGCTTTCCGCGCGGATGATCGCGTAGGCCCAGGGCGCCTCGATGCCGGCCTGGCTCGCCTGCTCCACCACGCCATCCTGGCGGGCGAGCGGGAAGCGCTGTTCGTAGAGACGCAGGGCTTCACCCGACGACAGGCCAAAGACGGCCCGGTCGTACCAGCCCTTGCGGAAGGCCAGGTCGGCGGCGAGGCGCTGCGTATCGGCGTCGCGTCCCGCGAGCGCCGCGCTCCACTCGCGCCGCGCTAGCTTCTGCAGGCCCACGGCGTACAGCTCGAACGCACGGTCGAGGCCCGGATCGGAAAGCAGCGCGGCTTCGCGGGTCTCGTCGGTCGCCATGCCGACGGGACAGATGGCGTACGAGGCGTCGACGCGGTCGGCCGCGAGGAAGCCGAAATAGGTCGCTTCCTGCGCGACGGACCGGTACATCGCCGTCGCCTCGGTCTGCTTGCCGAGCTTCGCGAGAACCAACGCACGGAAGTAACGCCACTCGCCATCGTCCTTCTGCGACGGCGCGAGGGCGTCGAGCGCCGTCATGGCGCCGGCCCAGTCCTGTCGTGCGAGAGCCACGCGCACGCGCCATTCCCGCGTCGCGTCGGTCTGCGCGCCCGGCGGAAGGGTGGCGAGGCGCTGGAGCGCCGAGTCGTCGAAATCGGTGGCATGGAACAGGGCGAGCGCGTTTTCGATGGCGCCTTTCTGCTGCTCGGTAAGGCGGAAGCGCGGTTCGAGGTTGCGCCATGCGCTATCGGCGGCGGTCGACTGCTTGCGCGCCATGCGCTGCAACGCGAGCGTCACCGCCCGCCGGTGGCGCGGCGTGTCCGGCCAGGACGCCGCACCCGCGAGCGCGGCACCCGGATCGTTCAGCGCCTGCCCGATCCGCTGCGCGGCGATCGCATCCTCGGGCGGCAGCCACGGCGCGAGCGACGACACCGTGCCGCCCTTGCCCGCGTCCGCGGCGATCTGGATCCGCGACCACAAACGGTCCGGCGTCAGCAGGCCCTGGTCGTGCGCGGCCGCGATCACGGGATCGCACGCGTTCGGCAGGCTCGCCTTCTTCCACAGGTCCGCGAGATCGCGCTCGAACACGAGCGGCTCGTTGCGCGACAGGCGGCCTTGCAAGGCGAAACAACTCAACGAATCGCCGAGTCCCGGCTGGTACATGGCCGCGAACGTCGTCCAGTCCTTGCGGCGGGCTAGCTCGCCGAGGAAGTCGCGGCGTAGATCGGCCGCGGGGATCAGGCCGGGATAGCGCGAGAGATAGGCGTCCACGCGGGCGCGGTCGAGGGTTCGCAGGTCGTGCTCGAGCGACGCCGCTTCGAGGTAAGGGAAAAGAACATAGCCTTCGAGCCCCGTCGCCTGCGCCCGCCATGCGTCGCCGCCCTGCTGCGCGCTCGCGTAGGCCTGGCGGAACCGAAGGCGCTCGGCGTCCGTGCCGCCCGCTACCGCCGTGGTCGCCATGCCGAGGCCGAAAGCGACGAGCGCGAGGGCCGCGAGCATACGCATGGGACGAGCGGCACGGCGCAGGGCCGGAGATGGGGTCATCGGAAGTTCCTTCGCGGGGGCATACCCGCCGGATTGTAAGGGAACTGCGCGCGCAGGCCCGATGAACGGCAGCGGCCACGGGAATCGCTCTCTCGCACGCGGCCCGTTAAGCTTGTGCCCGCTCGCCTCTGCATTCGACTGGAACGGCATGTCGCCCCAAACCTCCTACGCGCGGTTCGCGCGACCGCTCGCATGGATTTCCCTCGTGCTCGCCGCCGTCTTCGGCGCGGGCTACTGGGCCATGCTGGGGCGGCCCGTCGATCTGCCGGATTCGCCCACGGCGAAAATCGCCTGCGTGTCGTACGCGCCCTATCGGCTCAAGGGCGAGACGCCGTTCGATCCGCATGCGGTCATCTCGCCGGAACGGATCGACGCCGACCTGAAGGCGCTGTCCACGCGCTTCGACTGCGTGCGCACGTACTCGATGGGACAAGGGCTCGGCGCGGTGCCGGACATCGCGGGTCGCTACGGCATGAAGGTGCTGATGGGCATCTGGCTCGGCCGCGACACCGTGGCGAACGAGCGCGAGATCGCGCTGGGCCTCGACGCCGCGCGTCGCGACCGTGCCAGCATCCGCGGCATCGTCGTCGGCAACGAAGTGCTCCTGCGTGGCGAGCTGTCCGAGAAGGCGCTCGCCGATGCCATCCAGCGGGTGAACGCGGCCACCGATGTGCCCGTGACTTATGCGGACGTCTGGGAGTTCTGGCAGCGGCACCCGGAGCTGGCGCATGCCGTCGACTACGTGACGATCCACATCCTGCCGTACTGGGAAGACGAACCCGTCGCGCCGGAAAAGGCGGTGCAGCACGTGGCCGACGTGTATCGCCGCATGAAGGCGGAGTTTCCCGGCAAGCAGGTGATGATCGGCGAAACCGGCTGGCCCAGCGAAGGGCGCACGCGGCGGGACGCGAGCGCGAGCCTGGTCAACGAGGCCCGCTATCTTCGCGAGTTCCTCAACTACGCCGCCACCGTCGACATGCCCTATAACGTGATCGAAGCCTTCGACCAGCCGTGGAAACGCGACCTCGAAGGCACGGTCGGCGGCTACTGGGGCATCTTCGACGTGAACGCCGAGCCGAAGTTCGCGATGACGGGGCCGGTGGTCGAGGAGCCTCGCTGGACGGAAGGGCTCGTCGCCGGCGGCGTCGGCGCACTCGTGTTCCTTGTCGGCGGCGCGATCCGTCGGCGCTGGCGGGGCGCGACGGGCTGGGGCGCGCTGGCGCTCGCGGGTTTCGCCAGCGGCACCGCACTGGCCGCGCATGCGCGCCTGCTGACTTTTTCCTGCCGTAACCTCACGGAATGGACCATCGGCATCGCGATCGGCGCGTGCGCCCTGGTGACCGCGTTCGTGCTCGCCCGTGCCATCGCCGCCCGGCTGGCGGCGCCGGTGAATCCCGCGGCCGTCGCGCCGCGCCCCGTCGAACGTCATCTGTGGGGCATCGCCTGGACGGACGCGTTCACGCCGCAGCGCTTCTTCTGGATGTTCGTGCTCACGCTGTACGGCCTGCTGATGGTCTTCAACGGCCGCTATCGCGACTTCCCCATCGGGCTGTTCGCCATGCCCTGCATCGGTTTCTTCGTGCTCGCGCTGCTGCGTTCGCGCGAGGGTCTGGCGAAACCGATCGTCGAGGAGCGCCTGCTCTCGCTGTCGCTGGTGGTGCTCGCCGCCGCGGTGGTGGTGCAGGAGACCGGCGTCAACGCGGTGTCGTGGGGCTGGCTGCTGCTGAACCTCGCACTGGCGCTGCCGGTGCTGGGAGCGTGGTGGAAGACATCGCCGGAACGGTGACCGGCTACAGCCCCGTCAGTCAGGCGGTCGCGGGCCGGATGCGGTCGTACTGCACGCGCACCAGTCGCAACGCGCCGAGCAGGAGCGCGAAGGCGCCGCCTTCGTAGCAGTACAACTGAAGGGCGACGACGCCGAGCGACGTCGCCACCACGGCCGCGAACGTGCTGCGCCAGAACAGCGCGACGAACGCGGCCAGCACGGCGGCGTAGCCGTAGCCATAGCTCAGGAAGCCCTGCACGACGAGCGTTCGCACGCCGCACCACCATGGCGCGTTCGCCCCTTCGCATGCGTAGGCGAGCTGTGGCGGTTCGATGAAACCGTAACGCACCCACGTCGCCACGACGGCGACCACGATGACGATGACCCAGGGAAGGGCGGGGCGGAGGCGGGAAGGCATGCGTGCGTCAGTCCGATAGGGGCGCGCCGGCTGCCTGCGCCAAGGCGATGGGCAGGCGGATCTGGGCGGCGATGGGCAGATGATCGGAGAACGCGCGGGGCAATGTCCACGTCCGCTCGAGCGAGATATCGGCGGAGGTGAGGATGTGATCGAGCGCACGCCGTGGTTTCCAGCTGGGGAACGTCGGCGTGGATGTCCTCGGCGGCTGCAGCGCGGTCTTCGCGAACAGATGGCGCATTTCCGCGCTGACCGGCTCGGTGTTCAGGTCACCCATCAGCACCGCGTGCGGATAGGGCGCGAGGAGTTCGGCGATGAAGCCGAGCTGCCCCATGCGTGCGGCCGCGCCCAGCGACAGATGGGCGATGACCACCACGAGCGCGTCGCTGCCGTGGCCGAAGCGGACGAACAGCGCGCCGCGCCCCTTGATGCGGCCCGGCAACGGGTAGTCGATGACTTCGGTGGGCTCGATGCGGCTCAGCAGGCCATTGGCGGAGTGCGCCACGCGCGCCATCGGCCGGTTCGGCTGATGGCTCCAGTACGGCATGCCCGCCGCCTCGGCGATGTAACGCGTCTGGTTGAGGAAACCGGAACGCAGGCTGCCGGCATCGGCCTCCTGCAGACCGACCACGTCGAATTCATGCAGGAGCTCGGCCAGCGAATCGAGGTTGGCCAGCTTCGCGCGACCGGGCAACACCGCGTTGACGCTGCGGGTGAAGTAGTCGCTGTAGCGCTGCACGCTGGCGCCCGCGAGGATGTTGCAGCTCAGCAGCCGCAAGGTGCACGGCGCGGCGGCGGACGGAGGATTCGGCGAGGCGGGACTCATGGATGTCGCGTCTTTACTCGACTGGCCGTGAGGGCCAGAGGATGCCCTCCGCGATGTGAACGGAGGGCATCGGTGGGGAAGGGCTTATTTGTTGCCCTTCAGTTCCTTGTCGGTCAGGTACTTCGCGACGCCGTTGAGCTCGTCGAAGTTCTTGATCTGGTTGCTGCGGTACTTGCCGTCGACGACGATCGTGGGCGTGCCGTCGATGCCCCAGCCCTGGATCAGCTTCGTGTCCTCGAGGATGCGGTTCTTCACCGCATCGCTCTTCGCCGCGGCGATGAACTTCGCGGGATCGACCGCGTAGTTCGCCTTGTACCAGTCGGCGAGTTCTTCGATCGTGCGCAGCGGGTAGTGATCGGTGTGGATCGCCTTGAACAGCGCCGCGTGCGATGCAGGAGCGACCTTCAGCGTCCTGGCGGCATAGTAGGCCTGCGCGTACGGCAGCCATGCATCGTTGAAGGCGGCCGGGACGGCGTGGAACACGACGCCCTTCGGAAGCTCCTTCTGCAGCTTCTCGGCGTACTCCTCGTAGTGCGCGCAATGCACGCAGCCGTAGGAGAAGACCTCGACCACTTCCACCTTGCCGTCCTTCGGATCGAGGCGGGCCCGGGTGGTGGTGGCGACGTACTGCTGGCCATCCGTGTAGGTGGCGGCAGAGGCGTCGTCGGCAGGGCGGGCGCTGCAGGCGGCGGTCAGGGCCAGGCCGACGAACAGGATGGAAAGACGCTTGAACATGGAAATCTCCGTTGGGGGTCGAAGCGCGGTCACTTGCCCGCGGCTTCCTTGCTGACGAGCCACTGCACCAGCTCGACGGACTGCGGGTAGCCGCCGGCGCTGCCCGGCGTGAGGCGATACTTGCCATTCACGACGATCGTCGGCGTGCTATCGACCTCGTAGGCCCGGATCAGTTCATCGGCGCGCTTCATCTTCGTGTTGATCGTGAACGAGTTCGCGGTGGCGACGAATTCCTCCGGTTTGATGCCGGCCTTCGCGTAGAACTTCGCCACGTCGTCGATCGTCGGCCAGGCGGACTGCGCCTTCGGCTTGCCGGCCGCCTGGTCCATGATGCCGAGCTCGCCGCTCTTGAAGACGGCGTCGAACATCGCGTCGTGGGTCTTGCGGTCCACGCCGAGGGCCTGCGCCGTCAGGTACGCGCGCTGCAGGAGCGGCCAGTTCTCGTCCGGACGGAACGAGGCGGGCGTATAGGTCATCACCGCGCCCTTCGGCAGGCTCTTCGCGAGCTCGTCGACCACGCCGTGGTACTGGAAGCACGCCGGGCAGCCATACGAAAACACCTCGGTCACTTCGATCCGGCCGGGCGAGCTGGTCGGCTGCGCCGGGTCGATGCGGAAATAGTTCTTGCCCTCGACCCACTTGCCGTCGTCCACGAACGGTTTCGGGTCCGGGCGACCCGCGTCGTCGGCGTCGGCGGACGGTGCCGCGGCAGGGGCCGCGGCCGTGGCGTCGGTCGGCGCAGGCGCGCTGGTGGGGGCGGCGGGTGCGGTGGTCGCGGTCGCCGGCGCCGCAGGTGTGGCGGCCGGCGCCGCGGTCGACGCCGCGGGCGGCGTGGTCGACGCGGTGTCGTTGTTGCCGGAGCCGCAGGCGGCGAGGCCGATCAGGGCGGCGCAGAGGAGGGGAAGGCGCATACGCATCGGGGGTCCTTTTCTAACCTTCTTAAACAAGAACGGGCCCGAAGGCCCGTTCGATCTTCACACTTTAACGCCATCAGGGCGTCGCGGGTGCGGCGGCCTGGGTCGGTTCGTTCGTGTGCAGGCCTTCCAGATAGCTGGCGACGGCGGCGATGTCCTTGTCGTTCAGCTTCTGCGCGATCGTGATCATGATCTTCGTATGGGAGGCGTCGCTGGTCGCGCCGTCCTCGTGCCACGCCTTAAGGCGGGCCTCGACGTACTTCGCGTGCTGGCCGCCGAGCTGCGGGTAACGCGCACCGGGGTTGCCGCGTCCGTCCGGGCCGTGGCACGCCATGCAGGCCGGCACGCCGCGAGCGACGTCGCCCTGGCGGTAGAGCGTCTCGCCGTCCTTGACCAGCGCCTGATCGGCCACGCCCGGGAGCGACGCCTTGCTGGCGAAGTAGGCGCCGATGTCGTGCATGTCCTGCTCGGACAGCGGCGAGGCGAAGCCCATCATGATCGGGTTGTTGCGCTTACCCGACTTGAAGTCGGCGAGCTGCGCGGCGATGTACTGCTCGCTCTGGCCGGCGAGGCGAGGATTGGCCGGGTCGGTGGAATTGCCGTCCATGCCGTGGCAGGCGCCGCAGACGGCGGCCTTGCCCTGCCCGGCGGTGGCATCGCCCGGTTTCAGTGCGGCGGTCGCGCCGGCGGGCGCGGGCGTGGTGGCGGCCTCCGCCTTCGGCATGCCCGGGGTGGCCGGGTCGGTCGCCGGATTGGCGCCGGCCTTCGCGGCGGTGGACGCCGGTGCCGGCGCGGTGGCCGGCTTGGCGGGAGAAGCGGTCTGGGCTGTAGCTACGTGCATGACGAGCAACGCGGTGATGGCAGCGACGGCGTGCCGAAACTTCATGAGTCTCTCCAAAAGGGGAATCGTCCAGGACCGGGCGCGCTCCCTGCCGCGCCTCAATCAATCGATTATGGGGGGCGTTGGAGAGCCCGGTCAAACCATCCCGCACGCGGCCCGGCCGTGGAATCGCATACACTGCCGGGCCTTCGATTCCCATCGCCCGACGGCTTTCTCCATGTCCTCCAATCCGCTCAACGGCGCCCGCTTCGTGCTGGCCGCGAACGAGATCACCCAGCTGCCGTACGACCAGGGTGCGGAAGTCGCCTTCGCCGGCCGGTCGAACGCGGGCAAGTCGAGCGCGCTCAATGCGCTCACGGGGCACAACGCGCTCGCCCGCACGTCGAAGACGCCGGGACGCACGCAGTTGATGGTGGTGTTCGACCTGCCGCCGCTGAAGGTGGAAGGCGCGGCGCCGCTCGACACGCGCCTCGTCGATCTGCCGGGCTACGGCTACGCGAAAGTGCCCGAGGCGATGCGCAAGCACTGGCGCGGCGAGATCGACGCGTACCTAAAAATGCGCCGCAGCCTGCGCGGCATCGTGCTGATCGTCGACATCCGCCATGAGCTGAAGGACTTCGACCGCACGATGCTGGAGTTCTGCGCCGCCACGGACCTGCCGTGCCACGTGCTGATGACCAAGGCGGACAAGATTTCGCGGGGTCAGGCCTCGGCGGCGCTGGAAGCCCTGCGCAAGGATTTCCGTGCGAACAACGTGCCGGGCACCGCGCAGATCTTCTCGTCGCTGGCGAAGACGGGCGTGGAAGATGCGCGGGCGCGCGTGATGGAACTGCTGCAGACCCCGCGATCGCACGAGCTCTGATCGCGCACTACGGTGGGAGCCAGCCTGCTGGCGAAGGGTGCTTGCCGCGAGCACCCATCGCCAGCAGGCTGGCTTCCACCGTCAGACCAGCGTCTTCATGAAAACCGCGCAGAGCGCCTCCATGCCCTTGCGGTCCTCGTCGTCGAAACGGCCCACGCTCGGGCTGTCGACGTCCCACACGCCGTAGAGGCTCCCATCGGCCTTCACCAGCGGTACCACGATCTCGGCGTTGGATGCGGCGTCGCAGGCGATGTGCCCGGCGAACGCGTTGACGTCCCGCACCACCTGCGTTTCGCGCGTGGCGGCGGCCGTGCCGCATACGCCGCGGCCGATGGCGATGCGGATGCACGCCGGCTTGCCCTGGAACGGTCCCACGACCAGCTCCGTGCCGTCGAAGAGATAGAACCCCGCCCAGTTCAGGTCCGGCACCACGTCGTAGACGAGCGCGGCGAAGTTCGCGGCGTTGGCGACAGGGTTGGACTCGCCATGCATCAGGCCCTCGGCCTGCTGCACGAGTTCGGCGTAGAGGGCAGCCTTGTCGTCGGTGGCGATGGCCTTGGCTTCGTACATGTCGGTTCCGGTGTGTCGGGGCGTTGGGCCGTGTATGGTGCCACGTCCCCGCGGAGGCAAGGTTCCCACGATGTCGCGACACCTTTTCGTGGCCGGTACCGATACCGGCATCGGCAAGACCCACGGCGCCCAGGCCCTGATCCACGCGCTGCGCCGGAACGGCGGGCGCGTCGCCGGCATGAAACCCGTCGCCAGTGGATCGGAGGCGACGGCGGACGGCCTGCGCAACGAGGACGCCCTGGCGTTGCAGGCCGCCAGTGCGCCGCGCCCGCCATACGATCGGGTCAATCCCATCGCGCTGGCGGAAGCCGTGGCGCCTCATCTGGCCGCCGCGCGCGCCGGCGTCGCGATCGACTGGCCACCCCTCGACGCGGCGTTCGACCGGCTTCGCCATGATTACGACCGCGTGGTCGTCGAGGGTGTCGGCGGCTGGCTCGTGCCCCTGGGCGGGAACCTGTCCGCCGAGCAGATACCGGCGCGCTGGGGGCTCGACGTCGTGCTGGTCGTCGGCATGCGACTGGGCTGTATCAGCCACGCGCGGCTGACCGCCCGAGCCATCGAGGCCGATGGCTGCCGTTTCGCCGGCTGGATCGCCAACGTGGTGGATCCCTCGATGCCGCTGCTCGACGAAAACATCGCGACGCTGCGCGCGTGCCTTTCCGCGCCCTGCCTCGGCGTGCTGCCCCATGGCGTGACGCCCGCCGACGCGGCGGGCGTCCTCGACGTCGGCGCGCTCGACTGACGGCCCCTTCACGGACGCGCGATTAACTAGATCACCATGACCACCTACTTTCTTTCCGTCAAAGACATGAGCAAGGCGAAGGGCCCGGATCCGGAGCTCTCGTTCGAAGGCATCGGCCCCGACAAGCTGGCATCGGACATCGCGGCCGCGATGTCCGGCGACGCGCTCTTCCAGCGCTGGCGCGCCAAGCAACCCGAGCCCGACGAGGTCGATCCGTCGCTCGGCGTGACGGATGGCTCCGCGAGCGCGACGGGCGAGCTCTCGAACGACCGCACCGACATCAGGCTCACCACGTCGCTGCCCATGCGCATCGTCAAGCACCGGCTCAATCTCCTGATCGGCAACAGCTGGGAGCTGCGCGACACCCGCTGAGGCGGCCATTCCTTCCTTGGCGGTTGTCCGGGGCGTGCCGCCACGGCTAGAGTCGGGGCCTTTCACCCCACGGACAGCCCCTCCATGCCGAAGGTACGTACGCTCGTGATCGCCACCTCGATCGCCCTCACCGCCGCCTGCTCCTCATCCAACGACGCGGACAAGACGGTGCCGGCAGCCGGTGCCAGCGCACCGGCCGCGCGCGAGAACCCGCTTCTCACCGCGAGCACGTTGCCGTTCCACGCGCCCGCCTTCGACAAGATCACCGATGCCGACTACCAGCCCGCGATCGAAGAAGGCATGAAGCAGCAGATCGCCGAAATCGAGGCGATCGCGAACGCACCCGAGGAACCCACCTTCGAGAACACCATCGTCGCGATGGAGAAGTCGGGCGTGCTCCTGAAGCGCTCCCGGGCGGTCTTCGACACACTGACCGGCGCGTACACGAACGATGCGCTGCAGAAGGCGGACGAAGCGCTGGCGCCGGAACTCGCCGCGCACGACGATGCGATCTATCTCAACGACAAGCTGTTCAAGCGTGTCGAGGCGCTCTACGAAAAGCGCGCGTCCCTCCATCTCGATCCGGAATCGGCGCGCCTGCTCGAAGTGAAATACGACAGGTTCGTGCACCAGGGCGCGAAGCTTTCCGACGCCGACAAGACGAAACTGAAAGAGCTGAACAAGGAAGAATCGACGCTCACCAAGAAGTTCACCCAGCAGCTGCTGGCCGCCACCACCGCCGCCGCGCTCGTGGTCGACGACCGCAAGGCGCTCGACGGCATGTCGGAAAGCGACGTGGCCGCGGCCGCCGTCGCCGCGAAAGATCGGGGCGCCGAGGGCAAGTTCGCCATTCCGCTGCAGAACACCACGCAGCAGCCGGCGCTGCAGTCGATGAACGACCGCGCCACGCGCGAGAAGCTGTTCAAGGCGTCCTGGGATCGCGCCGAGCACGGCGACGCGAACGACACGCGCGCACTCATCGTCAGGATCGTCCAGGTGCGCGCCGATCGCGCGAAGATCCTGGGCTTCCCCAACTATGCCGCATGGAAGCTCGACGACCAGATGGCGAAGACGCCCGAAGCCGCCGAGAAGTTCATGGAGCGCCTCGCGCCGGCCGCGGTCGCGCGCGCGAAGAACGAATCGGCCGATATCCAGAAGGTGATCGATCAGGAGAACGGCGGCTTCCAGGTACAGGCCTGGGACTGGGACCACTACGCGGAGAAGGTGCGCAAGGCGAAATACGATCTCGACGAAGCGCAGGTGCGCCCGTACTTCGAGCTCGACAATGTCTTGCAGAACGGCGTGTTCTACGCCGCGAACCAGTTGTACGGCCTCACGTTCAAGGAGCGCAAGGACATCCCGGTGTGGCAGCCGGATGTCCGCGTGTTCGAGGTGTTCGACAAGGACGGCAGCTCCATGGCGCTGTTCTACGCCGACTTCTTCAAGCGCGACAACAAGAACGGCGGCGCGTGGATGAGCAACATCGTCGACCAGTCGAAGCTGTTCGGTGACAAGCCGGTGGTCTATAACGTCACCAACTTCACCAGGCCCGCCGCGGGCCAGCCGGCACTGCTGACGTTCGACGACGTCACCACGATGTTCCACGAGTTCGGCCATGCGCTGCACGGCATGTTCGCCGATTCGCAGTACCCGTCGTTGTCCGGCGCGAACACCGCGCGCGACTTCGTGGAGTTCCCTTCGCAGTTCAACGAGCAGTGGGCGACCGATCCGAAGGTGTTCGCCAACTACGCGAAGCATTACCAGACGAAAGAAGCCATGCCGGCGGAGCTGGTGGCGAAGATCAAGAAGGCGGGCAGCTTCAATCAGGGTTACGCGATGAGCGAACTGATTTCGGCGGCGCTGCTCGACATGCGCTGGCACATGCTCGCGCCGGCGGACGCGAAGCAGGATGTCGATGCGTTCGAGACGAAGGCACTGAAGGACGCCGGCTTCACGCTGGCGCAGGTGCCGCCGCGTTACCGCTCCAGCTACTTCCAGCACATCTGGGGTAGCGAGTACGCCGCGGGCTACTACGCCTACCTGTGGACGCAGATGCTGGATTCCGACGCGTTCGAGTGGTTCCGGGAGCACGGCGGCCTGACCCGCGAGAATGGCCAGATCTTCCGCGACAAGATTCTTTCGCGTGGCAACACGGAGGACCTCGGCAAGCTCTACCGCGATTTCCGCGGCAAGGATCCGAGCATCGAGCCGATGCTGAAGGATCGCGGCCTGAAGTGAGCCATCGAAACGGTGTGGAGGATCGCTCCTCCACACCGTTCGTCGATCACTGCCCCTCGCAGGAGCCCGCTGGCGTCGAGCGCAATTCGATCTTGCGGATCGCCAGGTTCCCGCCCGTCCAGCGCAGCGCCTGCAGCTCGGTTCCGAGCGGCGCCTTGAAGCAGGCACGCGTGTCGCCGCGACGGACATGCGTGGTGTGGATGGGGTAGATGTGACCGCCGCCTGCGACGTCCGACGCGGAGAATTCCAGATCGGCATCCGATGTCGCCGGCGCGGCGAGCGTCACCTCGATGGCGTCGCGACGGCCCTTGAAGACGAACGAGACGTCGTTGCCCGTCGCGAGCCGGCTGCCGAGCATCGGCGTGCCGCTCGTCGGCTCGCGGCCCACGAAGAGGTTCGCCGTCGGCGTGACGATCGCATCGTCGGTCTCGCCATGGCCGGACATCGCGCCCTGCGGAAGCAACGCGGGATCGATCACGTAGCCGTCGCCGGCTTCCGCGGTATCCATCGTGACGTTGTCGACGTACGCGCCGTGGCCAAGCGTGAGTGCGACGTTCTCGATTCGCGCACCGTCGTCGCCATGCAGGCGGACGCGCACGCGCTGCTCCATCGCGCGGTGGTCGATGGCGACGATCTGGCGGCGCTCCTCGCGTGCGTTCAGCACGCTTGCCAGCGCCGTGTACGGCGCGGCGGAAGCCGGAAGCACCAGCGTGAAAGCAACCGACGGCTGGGGCCTGGTGAAGAACAGCTTCAGGGACGCCGTCGAGCCATCGTCGACGGCGCCCACGGCGATGCCCGAGGCCAGTTCGTCCGGATCCTTCACCGCCTTGATCGCAGCGGTGGTTCCGTCCTGCGTGGAGACGGTGATGCCGTCGACCCGAAGGCGCTCGCCGGGCTGGATGAGCCCCGGTGCCGCCTGGTCGAAGGTCTGGAGCGTTTCGGTCGCGAAGGCATGGACCGGGAAAAGAGCGGCTGCGAGGACTGACAAGAGCGGGAATGCGCGGGTGTGCTGCATGAATCATTCCTCCCTGGAATGCGGTGATGCCGAATTGGCCGCGCGCATCCTATCAGCGTGTTCCTACGCGATATATGGGAGTTTTCTCAATGACGCGACACGGCAACCGTGAGTCGCCGTGTGCGCGATGGCCTGCGATGCATCCGGAGACGACGGATGAAAGGCGTGCGTCATCCATCAGGGCATGAGCTCGATGCTCGATATCTGCAGCATGCCCCCGCGCCATGCGATGCCCTGCAGTTCGTACAGCGGCTCCGCATGGAATTCGAGCGTGGTCCAGAGGCTTCCCGACGCGTCGTTGCGGTTGCTTCGCGGTCGCTGGATGTTCACCGTCTGCACTTCCTGGAAGAGGCAGTTGAGAAACCCGAGATGCACGTCGCCCGTGTCGCAGAGGGTCCGCACCTTGCAGCGGACGCGCCCGTACGCGTAGCGGAAGATCAGCCTGCAATCGTTCTCGCTGCGATAGCACCCCGTGAGCACGTTGCCGTCGTCGGACTGCTCGATGATCGCGTCGCGATCGCCGGTCACGACGATGAGGTGCTCGAGCGCCTGGATATCCCCGGCGCGGATCAGGCCGAGCTGATCGTCGGCGAAGGTCTGCTCGACGGCTTCGGGACCGAGATCGCGCCGGCCGTGGAGCAGTTCGCGGACCTGCGGATGTTCCCATCCGCGATTCCGGCCGCGCGACGCGGCGACCGTCTTGCGTGGCAGGGCGCGCGGCACCTTCGCTGGTACACGCGTCACCGGTAGTGGCGTCCTCACTAGGTAGTCCCTCCGTGGCGATGGGCGCCATGTCCGTCGGCGCCGTCACAGCAGAACAACGCGCGGACGGCCACGCAATAGGCCTTAAGTTGTAGGCGCGCTTCGTCCTCTACCGCATCCCGACGTTGTCGACGTACGCGCCGTCGCGCAGCAGGACCGTGATCTGGCGGATCGGTCTGCCTTGCGGTGTGCCCAGACCGATGTGCTGGCGGAGCCCCGTCGCACTGTGCCTCAGGCCGAGCGCCGACGCGTGCTCGTCGCCCTCGGCATAGGTCAGCACGACCGTTTCCGGCGGGGGCGTGGCGATCGTCGGCGGAAGGACGACGTCGATGTCCACACGCTGCCACGGCGCCGCGAACGTCAGGACGACCGTGGACGACGGTTCGCCGTCGGGCATGCCGAGCACCATGCCCGAGGCGATGTCGTCGACGATGGGGGCGGCGCGTATCGCCGCGCTACGGCCGCCGAAAGGCACCTCGATGCGGAATCGGTCGAGCTCCAGCGGTTGTCCGATGCCGATCGTTACCGAAGGAAGGTGGTCGAAGCGTTCGACGGCGGTCTGTGCGATGGATGCGGTCGGGACGAACGTGCCGACGATGGCGATGAAGGCGTGACGGTGCATGTCGTGCTGCTCCCTGGGGGTGGCTATGGAGCCGCCCAGTCTGCCCGGCGCTCGACGCGACGAAGGCACGGATGCGGCACGCGCCGTGCAGGAGCCGTTGACAAAAAAAGCCGCCTTCCTCGCGGAAGGCGGCTTTCATTTCCATCGCGACGGGCGTTATTCGCCGATCGTCAGCAGCGACGCGTTGCCGCCCGCGGCCGTCGTATTGATGGTGAGCGTGCGCTCGCCGGCGAAGCGGAGCAGGTAGTGCGGGCCACCGGCCTTCGGACCGGTACCCGAGAGACCTTCGCCGCCGAACGGCTGCACGCCGACCACCGCGCCGATCTGGTTGCGGTTGACGTAGCAGTTACCGACGCGCGCACGCGTCTGGATGAACTCGATCGTGTCGTCGATGCGGCTGTGGATGCCCAGCGTCAGGCCGAAACCGGTGGCGTTGATCTGATCGACGACCTTCTCGAGCTCCGAGCCCTTCCAGCGGATGACGTGCAGCACGGGGCCGAAGATCTCGCGCGTGAGCGTGGCCAGCGAAGGGATCTCGTAAGCGCGCGGCGCGAAGAACGTGCCGTGGGCGACCGTGTCGGGCACCGGAACTTCCGCGATCTTCGTCGCTTCGCGATCCATGCGGGCGACGTGCTCGACGAGGATCTTGCGGGCGTCTTCGTCGATCACCGGGCCGACGTCGGTCGACAGCAGGCCGGGGTCGCCGACCTTGAGCTCGGCCATCGCGCCGGCGAGCATCGAGATCACCTTGTCGGCGATGTCTTCCTGCACGAACAGCACGCGCGCGGCGGAGCAACGCTGGCCGGCCGACTGGAACGCCGAGGCGATGACGTCCTTCACGATCTGCTCGGGCAGCGCCGACGAGTCGGCGATCATCGCGTTCTGGCCGCCGGTTTCAGCGACGAGCGCGGCGATCGGGGCGTTGCGCGCGGCGAGGGCGCGGTTGATCGCCCAGGCCGTCTCGGTGGAGCCCGTAAAGGCCACGCCGGCCACGCGCGGATCGCGCGTGAGCGCGGCGCCGACGGTCGCGCCGTCGCCCGGCAGGAACTGCAGCACGTCGGTCGGCACGCCGGCGGCGTGCAGCAGCTTCACCGCGACGAAGCCGACGAGCGAGGTCTGCTCCGCAGGCTTCGCGATCACCGCGTTGCCGGCGGCGAGCGCCGCGGCGACCTGGCCCAGGAAGATCGCGAGCGGGAAGTTCCACGGGCTGATGCAGACGAACACGCCACGGCCGTTGAGGAAGAGCTGGTTGCTCTCGCCGGTGGGACCCGGAAGCTGCTCGGGCTGCCCGAAGAGGCGGCGCGCCATGGTGGCGTAGTAACGGAGGAAGTCGGCCGCTTCGCGGATCTCGGCGATGGCATCCGGGAGGCTCTTGCCAGCCTCGCGCACGCACAGCGCGATGAATTCCGCGCGGTTGTGCTCGAGCTGCTCGGCGGCGTGCTCCAGGATCGCGGCGCGGCTGGCGGCCGGCAGGCGGTCCCAGCCCGGCTGCGCCTTCGTGGCGGCGGCGAGCGCGGTGTCGACGAGCGCCGGATCGGCGTTCTCGACCGTGCCGATGATGCGACGGCGGTCCGACGGGTCGGTGACCTCGGACTTCGTGCCGCCGGTGCTGGTGCCGGCGACGAGCGGCGTGGCGTTCCACGGACCGCTGTGACGGTTCACGGCGTCGGCGAGCTCGTTGAGCTCGTTGTCGTTAGCGAAGTTCATGCCCATGGAGTTCTTCCGGAGTTCGCCGTAGAGATTGACCGGCAGGGGGATACGGGGGTGGGGAATGGAGGCGAAGGCGCGCACGATCTCGCAGGGATCGGCGACGAGGTCGCGCACCGGCACCGTCTCGTCGACGACGCGGTTGACGAAGCTCGTGTTGGCGCCGTTCTCGAGCAGGCGGCGGACGAGGTACGGCAGCAGGTCTTCGTGGCTGCCCACCGGCGCGTAGACGCGGCAGGGCACGTTGAGCTTGTCCTTGCCGATGACCTCCGCGTAGAGGTCGGCGCCCATGCCGTGCAGGCGCTGGTTCTCGTACGCACGGCCCTGCGCGATGTGATGGATCGCGGCGATGGTATGCGCGTTGTGCGTGGCGAACTGCGGGTACACCGCGTCGGCGCCGGCGGCGAACAGACGGCGGGCGCAAGCGAGGTAAGACACGTCGGTGTTCGGCTTGCGCGTATAAACGGGGTAGCCGGCCAGGCCGCCTTCCTGCGAACGCTTGATCTCGGCGTCCCAGTAGGCGCCCTTCACCAGGCGCACGAACCAGCGGCGACCGGTGGCGCGGGCCTTCTCGGTCACCCAGTCGATGACGAACGGCGCGCGCTTCTGGTACGCCTGGATCACGATGCCGAGGCCGTTCCAGCCTTCGAGCGACGGGTGCTCGAAGACGTCGCCGATGATGTCGAGTGACAGCTCGAGGCGATCCGTCTCCTCGGCGTCGACCGAGAGGGCGATGCCGTTCCGGAACGCCAGCTGCGACAGTTCGAGCAGCTTCGCGCCGAGTTCCGCGCGTGCGCGGGCGCGGTTGGCGACCTCGTAGCGCGGATGCAGCGCCGAGAGCTTGACCGAGATCGACGGGGCCTCGAGGTTGTTCGGGAACGGGCCGCGGGCGCCGAGCGCGTTGATCGCGTCGCGATAGTCCTGCTGGTAGCGCTCCGCGGTGGCCTGCGTGAGCGCCGACTCGCCGAGCATGTCGTACGAGTAGCGGTAGACCGCGTGTTCCTTCTCGGCGGAACGATCGAGGGCTTCCTTGATCGTGCGGCCCATCACGAACTGGTGGCCCATGATGCGCATGGCCTGGCGCACGGCGAGGCGCACCACCGGCTCGCCGGCGCGACCCACCAGGCGGCGCAGGCCGGAGGTGAAATCGTGGCGGGTTTCCTCGGCGAGGTTCACCAGGTGGCCGGTGAGCATCAGGCCCCAGGTGGAGGCGTTGACGAACAGCGACTCGCTCTGGCCCAGGTGTTTCTTCCAGTTGGCGTCGCCGAGCTTGTCGCGGATCAGCTTGTCGGCGGTGGATTTGTCGGGGATGCGCAGCAGGGCTTCCGCCACGCACATCAGCAGCACGCCTTCCTCGGACGAGAGGTCGTACTGGCGCATGAACGACTCGACGGCGCTCTGGTCCTTCGCCCGCGCGCGAACGCGCGTCACCAGGCCGGCGGCGACGTCGATGACGTGCTCGCGCTCGGTCGGGGGCAGGGTGGCCTGCGCCAGCAGGTCGTTCACGGCCTCGGTTTCGTCGCGCAGCCAGGCGGCCGTGATGCGCGCACGCGCCGGCTCGACGCCGGTCGGAAGTTCGGGACGAAGAATGGTCGGGTTCACTGGGGACGTGTAGGGCCGGGGGAGACCGCCCATTGTAAGGTCTGGCGGGGTTTCGTGTGTCGTCGTCCCGCCGGCCCGGCGGGTCAGCGTTTCCCGGGTGCGACAAAGCGCCGCCTTCCAACCTTGCTGCATCTTAAATAGCGCCCTATCATCCCGAAGGTTCCAGGCACGCGTAGGCTCCCATGTTCGTGCTTCGACCGACCGTCGCGGGTCACCCGCGCGTGTTGTGGCTCCGGCCCAACCGTGCGCTGGACAAGCGCGGTCTGCGTCGGACGATCATCGGCCTCGCGGCGATAGCCCTGGCGACGGCGTCGCTCGGTGCGTGGCAGGGAAACGTGTTCGCTCCCCTGTTCGCCCTGATCGAAGCCTTCGCCGTGGGGTTCGCGCTTGGCGCGGCCTGGCGGGCCGGCGGCAGGGGTGAGCGCATCGCGATCGGTCCGGATACGCTGGAGGTTCGTGCCATGCCGGGTCGCCGGACGGTCCGTTTCCAGACGTACTGGGTACGGGTCGGGCTGAAACAGGGGAATGGGCGCCAGCGCCTGTTGCTCGCGTCGCATGGCAACGAGCTCGAAATCGGCGCCTTCCTTGGGGAAGAGGAGCGGGCCGAGGTGTCAAGGAAACTCATGGTGCTGCTGTCCGAAGTCTCTGAAGACGGCCGCGCAGGTAGGTTCAACTAAGGTGCAAGACACATGACATCTGGCGGCATCGGACGATCGGTATCTGCGTGGGCGGCACTCGCCTTCGCGCTGTTCGGAGGGACGGCCTGGGCCAACCCGGAACCGAACCAGCTGAACATGACCAAGGGCGCCGCCGAATGGTCCCCGTACGCCATGCACATGGTGGCGTTGTGGGTCTGCGTGGTCATCGGCATCGTCGTGTTCGGCGCGATGTTCATCGCCATGTTCCGCTTCCGCAAGTCGCGCGGCGCCGTCGCCGAAAAGTGGTCGCACAGCACCAAGCTCGAAGTGGTGTGGACGGTCCTCCCCGTCATCATCCTCATTTTCCTGGCCCACCTCGCCACGGGTGGCCTCACGTCGTTCGCCGATACCACCAAATCCGAGATGACCATCAAGGTCACCGGCTTCCAGTGGAAATGGCGCTACGACTACGTCGACTACAAGGGCAAGAGCGTCGACCAGGTCGGCTTCATGTCGAAGCTGGAAGAAACCTCCGATCGCACGCGCCAGCTGAAGTCCAACCTCGACCCGGACAAGATCAAGGTCGACGGCTACAACACCTACCTGCTCGACGTCGACAAGCCGCTGGTGGTGCCCGTGGGCACCAAGATCCGCTTCGTGATCGTCGGCGGCGACGTCATCCACTCGTGGTGGGTGCCGGCGCTGGGCTGGAAGATGGATGCGATCCCGGGCATCGTCAATTCGGCCTGGACGAACATCAAGGAGCCCGGTGTCTACCGTGGCCAGTGCGCCGAGCTCTGCGGCCAGGACCACGGCTTCATGCCGATCGTGGTCAAGGCCGTCCCGAAGGCCGAATTCGAACAGTGGCTGGCGACGCAGGAAGACGAGGCCAAGATCCAGAAGGCCGCGCAGACCGCCCAGACCGTCCCCGCCCAGGCCCCCCAGGGCTAATCCAAGTTAAGGTAGAGGTGCAAGGCCATGGCGCACGCAGCCACCCACGACCACGATCACCACGGAGCTCCCAAGGGGTTCTTCCAGCGATGGGTGATGTCCACGAATCACAAGGACATCGGCACGCTGTACCTGATCTTCTCGCTGACGATGTTCTTCATCGGCGGCGCCTTCGCGATGGTCATCCGCGCGGAGTTGTTCAAGCCGGGCATGCAGCTCGTGCAGCCGTATTTCTTCAATGAAATGACGACGATGCACGCGCTGGTGATGATCTTCGGCGCCATCATGCCGTCGTTCGTCGGCCTGGCGAACTGGATGATCCCGCTCATGGTCGGCGCGCCCGACATGGCGCTGCCGCGCATGAACAACCTGTCGTTCTGGATCATGCCGTTCGCGTTCATCCTGCTGCTCTCGACGCTGTTCATGCCGGGCGGCGGCCCCGCCGGCGGCTGGACGATGTACCCGCCGCTGTCGCTGCAGGGCGAATCGATCGCGTACACGATCTTCGCGGTCCACCTGATGGGTATCAGCTCCATCATGGGCGCGATCAACATCATCGCCACCATCCTCAACATGCGCGCCCCGGGCATGGACCTGCTGAAGATGCCGGTGTTCGTGTGGAGCTGGCTGATCACGGCGTTCCTGCTGATCGCGGTGATGCCGGTGCTCGCCGGCGCGGTCACGATGCTGCTGACCGACAAGTACTTCCACACCAACTTCTTCAACGCCGCCGGCGGCGGCGATCCGGTGCTGTTCCAGCACATCTTCTGGTTCTTCGGGCATCCCGAGGTCTACATCATGATCCTGCCCGCGTTCGGGATCATCTCGGAGATCATCCCCACCTTCGCCCGCAAGCCGATCTTCGGCTACCGCGCGATGGTGTTCGCGATCGCCTCGATCGCGTTCCTCTCGTTCATCGTCTGGGCGCACCACATGTTCGCCGTGGGCCTGCCGATGGGCGCCGAGATCTTCTTCATGTACGCCACGATGCTGATCGCCGTGCCCACTGGCGTGAAGGTGTTCAACTGGGTGTCCACGATGTGGGGCGGCTCGATGACCTTCGAGACGCCGATGCTGTTCTCGATCGCGTTCGTGATCCTCTTCACCATCGGCGGCTTCTCGGGCCTGATGCTCGCGCTCGCGCCGGCGGACTTCCAGTACCACGACACGTACTTCGTGGTCGCCCACTTCCACTACGTGCTGGTGACCGGCGCCGCGTTCTCGATCATGGCCGCCGCGTACTACTGGCTGCCGAAGTGGTCGGGCAACATGTACAGCGAGACGTGGGGCAAGATCCACTTCTGGTCGAGCGTCATCTCGGTCAACGTGCTGTTCTTCCCGCAGCACTTCCTCGGCCTGGCCGGCATGCCGCGACGCATCCCCGACTACAACGTGGCCTTCGCCAACTTCAACATGATCAGCTCGATCGGCGGCTTCTGGTTCGGCGCCTCGCAGCTGATCTTCCTGGGCGTGGTGATCCACTGCGTGTTCTTCTCGAAGAAGAAGGCCGCCGATCGCTCGTGGGAAGGTGCCAAGGGTCTCGAGTGGACGGTGCCGTCGCCGGCGCCCTTCCATACGTTCGACGTGCCGCCCGTCATCCACGACGACGAGCTCGCCCACGGCAACACGGAACACTGACCGATGCAGGGCACGACGGACGCCGACATCGAGGCGCGCCGCCGGCGCGCCCGCCGCACCGCGCTGATCGCGGGCGGCTTCGCGTTGGCGGTGTTCCTGCTCTCGATCGTGCAGATGCTGAAGGTCTGACCGGCTAAACCAAGCGACATCCACGGGAAACCACCATGGGTCACCAGCAACACGACGTCTATTTCGTACCGAGCAAGAGCTACTGGCCCATCGTGGCCGCGGTCTCGATGTTCGTCACCGTCTTCGGTGCCGCGCACTGGCTGAACGCGCAGCCGGGCCAGGCCAGCTTTGGCGAACCCCTGTTCTGGGTCGGCATCGCCATGATCCTGGGCATGTTCTTCGGCTGGTTCCGTTCGGTGATCAACGAATCGCTGTCCGGTAGCTACAACGGCCAGGTCGACCGCTCGTTCCGCATGGGAATGATGTGGTTCATCTTCTCCGAGGTGATGTTCTTCGGGGCGTTCTTCGGCGCGCTGTTCTACGCGCGCCTGTTCGCGGTGCCCTGGCTCGGTGGCGAAGGCCACGGCGTGCTCACCCACCAGTTCCTCTGGGAAGGCTACAACGCCTCTTGGGGCGCATCGGGCGGCGGTGGTCCCCAGAAGATCGGCGGCGCGTTCCAGACGATCCCCGCGTGGGGCCTGCCGCTGCTGAACACGCTGATCCTGCTGTCGTCGGGCGTCACGATCACCATCGCGCACCATGCGCTGAAGGCGGGCCATCGCAGGACGCTGCTGATCGGTCTCGGCGCCACGGTGCTGCTGGGCTGCCTGTTCCTGTGGTTCCAGGCGCACGAGTACGCCGAGGCGTACGAGCACTTCAACCTCACGCTGGGCAGCGGCGTGTATGGCGCCACGTTCTTCATGCTCACCGGCTTCCACGGCATGCACGTGACGCTCGGCACGATCATGCTGGCGATCATCTGGGTCCGCTGCGCCAAGGGTCACTTCTCGAAGGACGATCATTTCGGCTTCGAAGCCGTGGCGTGGTACTGGCACTTCGTCGACGTGGTCTGGCTGGCGCTGTTTCTCTTCGTCTACGTGCTCTGACACGAAAAAGCCGCCGAAAGGCGGCTTTTTTTTGCGGCGTAGCGACACTCCAGGCTTGCGATGACCCTGTGGGAGCTGGCTTGCCGGCGAACCCGCGGCAGCGGGCCGGGCTATCGCGAGCACCCATTCGCGCGCGAGCGCGCTCCCACAAGGCGGCGACGCGCCTCCGGCATTCAGGACCCGCGGCTTGAATGCACCAAATGCCGCACCGCGCCTTGGCCCCCCGGCTGTGCGCGTTAGAATTGCCCGACCCCGTGGGGGTGCAGCCAGCCCATGAAGATCCCCAGGGCGACCATGGCGATGAGCAGCAGCGACAGTCCGATTCGGCGGGTGAGCGCCCAGACGGTGCGCTTGCTCTGGCCCTTGTCGGTCATCATGAAGAACAGCGCCTGCCCGAGGTTGAACAGCACCACCAGCAGCAGGATCACCAGCGCGTATTTGTAGATGGTTTCCACGTGACCCTTCCGCCCGATTGCGACAATCCGAGTATAGCGGCGGCCACGCGGGGTCTTGCATGACCTTTCTGCGTCGTCCGACGTGGTTCGCTGTCGCACTCACGGTGGTGGGCGTGCTGGTTTTCGTGCGCCTCGGCGTATGGCAGCTCGATCGCGCCGGCGAGAAGGACGAGCTCCTGCGGCGCTTCGCCGCATCCGCCGCGGCGGGGGTCGAGGACTTCGGCATGATCGCGGAGACGCCGCCGGTGGACCGCTACCCGCGGCTGGACCTCCGCGGCACCTTCGTGTCCGATCATGTGTACCTGCTGGACGACCAGACGCACGCCGGCCAGGTCGGGGTGCACGCGTACGCGCCGTTCGCGCCGGACGGCAAGAGCCGCTGGCTGCTTGTCGACCTCGGTTTTCTCCCGAAGGAACGCGGCGCGAACCCGCGCCTGCCGCCCCTGCCCACGGGCGAGACGCGCGTGCGGGGCCTGTACGTGCCGCCGCCCGGCGTGGGCATCCGCATGGGCGGCAATCCGCTGCCCGCGCAGCAGGGTGCGGAAAAGTCGATGGTGTACGTCGATCTGGGCGAGATCGGCGTCGACCTCGGCCGCTCGCTGTATCCTCGCGTGCTGCTGCTCGATCCCGACCCGGCGACCCTCTACGCCCGCGACTGGACACCCGGCTTCATGCCGCCGGCCCGTCATCGCGCGTACGCCTTCCAGTGGTTCACCTTCGCGTTCGCCGCATTGGTGATCTTCGTTCTCCTGCATCGCAAGCGACGCTAGGGACACTCTGATCAATTCTCGCAAACGCCACCGGGTCTGTCTGTTCGCAGGGCACAGGGGCGTCGGCGAAGGCAGACTGGACGTCTGTCGAGCCGGCGGACCGAAGCCCTGCGGACAGACAGCCCCGGCCCTCACGAAAGAGAATCAGATAGATAGGGTGACGTCAGGAAGGGCCGCCAGCGTGCCCGCGCCGCTTGAGAAGGGAATAACCCTTCCCG